>Ga0268299_1001507_pt1 | contig 39857 bp, 43 predicted proteins | sample NOBtaG_FD_193484 | JGI IMG/M metagenome (GOLD analysis project Ga0268299, IMG submission 193484) | Activated sludge microbial communities from bioreactor in Nijmegen, Gelderland, Netherland - NOB reactor | ecosystem: Engineered > Bioreactor > Aerobic > Activated sludge | place: Netherlands... | reverse complement strand
TCGGTGCATCCATCCATTTCCGGGAGACCCCGATGCTCGAGTTCGAGATCCAGGCCATGAGCTGCGGCCACTGCGTCAAGGCCATCACCAGCGCCATCACCGCGCTCGACCCCGCCGCGAAGGTGCTGGCCGAGTTGCCGACCCACCGCGTGCGCGTCGACACCACGCTGCCGCGCACGCAGGTCGAGCAGGCACTGCGCGCGGCCGACTATCCGCCGACGCCGGTGCTGTGAATTCGGGGGAGCGAGGCGGCCTCGAACGAGACCGCGGAGGGTTGGCGCGCCCGGCTGGGATCGAACCAGCAACCCCTGCCTTCGGAGGGCAGTACTCTATCCATTGAGCTACGGACGCAAGGCCTCGATTCTATCAGCGCACCCTCATGTGCAGCCGCGTGCGAGTGGGTCCCGCAGGGGCGGCTCTTATAATCGCGCGCCCTTGACGGCGGCCGCTCCACACAGCGGCCGCCACCCGCACCGACAGCCCGAGGACCCCATGAGCGACGCGCACCACGACGACCATCACGAGCCCAACCACGAGGGCCCGATCCGCACGCCCAAGCAGCTGATCGTCGCGGTCGTGCTGGCCTTCGTCGTGCCGATCACGATCATCGTGCTGCTGGCCGGCTACGTGGCGTCGGGCACCAAGCCCTCGGCCGGCAGCGACGGCCTCGGCCCGCAGGCCACGGCGGCGCGCATCGCGCCGGTCGGCCAGGTGACGGTGAAGGACGCGTCCGATGCCAGCGCGCTCAAGAGCGGCACCGAGGTCTACACGGCCGTCTGCGCCGCCTGCCATGCCGCCGGCGTGGCCAACGCGCCGAAGCTCGGCGACACCGCGGCGTGGGCCCCGCGCATCGCGACCGGCTACGAGGCGCTGCTGAGCTCGGCGCTCAAGGGCAAGGGCGCGATGGGCGCCCAGGGCGGCGGCGATTTCAGCGACGTGGAGATCGGCCGCGCGGTCGTTCACCTGGCCAATGCCGGTGGCGCCAAGTTCGAGGAACCCAAGCTCGCGGCGACCCCGGCCAGCGCGCCGCAGTAGGCGCCCCGCCCCATCGACACGAGCCGGTCTGCGCGACCGGCTTTTTCTTGCGCGCGTCCCGCCGCCACCCGCGCTCAGGCCAGGTCGCGCTGCGGGCTGAGCCGGTAGCCGAAGCGGCGCGGCAGCTCGGCGAAGGCCACTTCCTGCGGCTGCCACAGGCCGTCGGTCACCGCGTCGGCGGCGGTGTCCATGTCCAGCGAGCGCAGCAGGCCGAAGCCGCCCTCGGTGTCGAGGAAGAGGCGGCCGTGCTCGTCGACCCAGGCGCTGCGGACCGCGCCGGCCTCGCTGTCGACGTGGGTGCGCACCACGTAGCCGTCGGCGCCGCGCTGCACGCCCAGCACCAGCGGCGCCGCCTCGAGTTCGACGTAGACGCGCTGCGGTCCGTTCTGGAAGAACCAGGCGCCGTGCGCATCGGCCTCGTAGTTGCGGGCGATGAACTCGCACAGCTTGCGGTGCAGCAGCCGGCTGCCCTTGACCTGCGGGAACGGACCCGCGGCCTGCACGCGGTCGTCGCGCATGTACCAGTCGCCGCGCGCATCCAGGCCGAGCCAGCCATGGCAGGCCGGTACCTGCGGCCACTTCTTCAGCGCGGCACGGACGATGTCATCCATGCGGCGATTGTGAGCTTCCGGGCTCGGGGGTGTCAGACGCCGGCAGCCGCGCGCATCCAGGCCATCACGGCCCGCGGCAGGCCCAGCACCTCGCCGGGAAAGCCGCCGCCCGGGAAGCCGACGTGCCCGCCGTGCGCCGGCTGCCACAGCGTGACGTGGCGGCCGACCTCGGCCGGGCCGGGCAGGCAGGCGGCCGGCACGAAGGGGTCGTTGCGCGCATTGAGCACCAGCGCCGGGATGCGGATGCGCGCCAGATGCGGTTTGGCCGAGCCGCGCGCCCAGTAGTCGTCGGTGCCGGCAAAGCCGTGCAGCGGCGCGGTGAAGACATCGTCGAACTCGTAGAGGTCGCGCGCGGCGACGAGGCGCTCGCGGTCGAAGAGCCCGGGATGCTGGCGCAGCTTGGCCAGGGCCTTGGGCTTCATCGAGCGCAGGAACATGCGGTTGTAGACCTGCCGGTTGAAGCCGCGGCAGATGGCCTGGCCGCCGGCCGCCAGGTCGATCGGCGAGGAGATCGCGCACACCGCGCGCGCGGTCGCCGCGGCGCTGGCCTCGGCCTCCTCGGCCCAGCGCAGCAGCGCGTTGCCGCCGAGCGAGACACCGACCGCGAGCAGCGGCGCGCCGTGCTGCGCACGCAGGCGGTCGAGGATCCAGCCGATCTCCTCGTGGTCGCCCGAGTGGTAGGCGCGCGGCCCGAGGTTGAGCTCGCCCGAGCAGCCGCGGAAGTGCGGCAGCGCCAGGCGCCAGCCCTGCGCACGCGCCCAGTCGGCGAAGGCCTGCGCGTAGTGGCTGGCCGACGATCCCTCGAGGCCGTGGAACAGCACCAGCAGCGGCGCGGGCTGCGGTGCATCGAGGAAGTCGACGTCGATGAAGTCGCCGTCCGGCGTCGTCCAGCGCTCGCGGCGCAACGCCGGCGGCGGCCCCGCGCGGTGGCGCGAGAACAGCGCCGGCCAGATGGTCTGCGCGTTGCCGCCGGGCAGCCACCACGGGGCGGCCCACTGCGCGGCGTTCGGGACCACGGGCTCGAGGACGGCCGACATCCGTGCCGCGCTCAATGCAGGGTCGAGGGCGCTTCGGAGATCTCCTGCAGCTCGCGCGCCATGCCCGGGCTCGCGTGGTGCAGCACCATGCGCCAGCCCTGCGGCGTCAGGATGTAGACGTTGGTGACGATGGCGTAGGCCTTCTGAGGCCCTTCGTCGCCCATCACCTGCACCTGCTCCAGCACGTGGTGGATCGCGCTGGCATGCGTGTGCAGGCGCCGGACCTTCTCGGGTTGCACGTCGATCGCGCCGTTGGAGAAGATGGCCTCGAAGGCCGCGCGGATCGCGCCGGCACCGACCATGCGCGGCCCGCCGGGGTGCACGCAGGCGATGTCCTCGTCGTCGGACCAGACCGCCATCAGCTTGTCGATGTCGGCCTGCTGCAATGCCTCGTAGAACTGCGCCTCGATGTCGTCGGGCGAGGAGGGCGGGGCCTTGGGCTTGGGCGACATGCGGATGGGTGGGGGCGGTCTTCGACGGCCGCTGGATTGTAAGGAGCGTCCCCCCGGCGCGACGCAGGATCGCGGGCCTGCTTCGCACGCGGCCGCAAGCGCTCACTAGAATCCGCCACCCATGGTCACCCCGCCCCAGGACTGGACCGAACGCAGCCGCGAGCTCGCGGCGGTGCTGTCGCGCGTGGCGCTCGGCGATCGTGCGGCATTTGCCACGCTCTACCAGCGCACCAGCTCGCATCTGCTGGGCGTCGTGCTGCGTATCCAGAAGGACCGGGCCCAGGCCGAGGACGTGCTGCAAGAGGTCTACGTGAACGTCTGGCGCGCGGCGCAGGGTTTCGATGCGACGCTGAGCCAGCCGCTGACATGGCTCACCAGCATTGCCCGCAACCGGGCCATCGACAGCCTGCGCCGGCGCCAGAGCGAGCCGCAGACCGTCAGCACCTCGGCGGGCCTGGGCGACGACGACGAACACGACATGCTGCAGGACTTTGCTTCCCCCGATGCCGGCCCGCTCGACTTGCTCGGGCAGGCCGCGGATGCGCGCGCGCTGCAGGCCTGCATGAAGGCCCTGAGCGGTGAGCAGCAGCAGAGCCTCGCGCTGGCCTTCTACCAAGGCCTGTCGCACGCCGAGGTGGCCGACCACCTGAAGCAGCCGCTCGGCACGGTGAAGAGCTGGGTGCGGCGGGCACTGATCTCGCTGAAGGGCTGCCTGGAGCGGGCCCACGGCTCCGCGGCCTGAGCGATGGACTACAGCCGCCCTGCCCTCGTCGACCGCTTGGCGGCCGAGCACGTGCTCGGCACGCTGCGCGGGCCGGCGCGGCGCCGCTTCGAGTCGCTGCTGCCGGCCCACCCGGCCCTGCGCGCGGCCGTGGCGGCGTGGCAGGCACGACTGATCCCGCTGAGCGCGGCGGTGACGCCGGTGCCACCGTCGGCGACGGTCTGGTCGCGGGTCGAGCAACGGCTGTTCGCGAGCGCGGCCGCGCCGCTGCGCTGGTGGCTGAGGCTGGGGCTGTGGCAGGGCGTGTCGGCCTTTGCCACGGTGGCGGCGCTGGCCTTCGGCCTGGTGCTGTCGCAGCCGCGACCGGTCGAGCCGCCGATCGTGATCGTGATCGCCCCCAACCCCGAAGCCGCCGGCGTGCTGCAGGCCGGCTTCGCGGCCGGCCTCACGCGCGACGGCCGGGCCCTGGTGCTGCAGCCCATCCACGAGGTCGCGCCCGGCGCGGGGCGTGCCTTCGAGCTGTGGGCCGTGCCGCCGCAGGGGGCGCCGCGCTCGCTCGGCCTTGTCTCCGGCCAGCAGCCGACCACGGTGCAGCGCGCGCTGCTGCTGAAGGACACCGCGGCCTTCGCGGTCAGCCTCGAGCCGAGCGGCGGCTCGCCGACCGGTGCGCCCACCGGGCCGATCCTGTCGGTCGGCAAGCTGCAGATCTGATTTCGAGCGGGGTGCATCCGCGCGGGCGGTCCGCTCCGTAGTGGATGGCAGAAGGCATGGGCCTTCGCGAACGCCATCCAAGGAGAACTCACGATGCATACCCACCTGACGCTGGGCACCGCTGCCCTGGCCCTGGGCCTCGCCGCCTGCAGCGGCATGCCGACGACGTCGATGAAGATCGACAACGCCGCGCTGCCCGAGGCCGTGCGCGTCCCGGCCGGCGAGAGCCAGAAGATGTGGACGACGACCGACGCCGGCCAGATCACCTACGAATGCCGCGACAAGAAGGACATGGCGGGCCAGTACGAGTGGGTCTTCGTCGGCCCCGTCGCCAGGCTCAAGGACGGCAGCGGCAAGGACGTCGGCAGCTACTTCGGCCCGCCGGCCACCTGGGTGTCGAGTGACGGCTCGCGCGTCGTGGGCAAGCAGGTCGCGGTCGCGCCGAACGCGGGCACGCCGGGCAGCATCCCGCTGCAACTGGTGAAGGCCGACCCGGCGACCGGCAGCGGCGTGATGCAGGGCGTGAGCTACATCCAGCGCCTGAAGACCGTGGGCGGCGTCGCGCCCGCGCTGCCCTGCGCCGAAACCAACAAGGGCGAGAAGAAGGTCGTCAGCTACGCCGCCGACTACGTGTTCTACGGCCGCTGATCGACCCTCGATCCCCGGCTGACGCGACCTGCGGCCGCCCGGCCTGGACCTCAGGTCGCGGCGGGCGTTACGCTGGCGGCGGCCTTGGCGAGGGCGTCGCCGAGCGCGGCATCGACGCGCTCGGGCGTGATGTCGGTCAGGCAGCGCAGGTGCCCGTAGCGGCAGTCGCGCTCGAAGCAGGGCTGGCAGTCGAGCTGGGCCTCGCCGCGCAGGGTCTTGAGCCACAGCACGCGCGCGTGCGGATTGAGCGGCGGCGTGTGCTGCGGACTCGTCGATCCGAACACGGCCGCCTGCGGCTTGCCGAAGGCGGCCGCCACGTGCATCAGGCCGGAGTCGTTGCTGACCACGCCGCGTGCCGCGGCGATCAGCGCCATCGCATCGTCGAGCGAGGTGCGCCCCGCCAGCACGCGACAGGCCCCCGGCGCCAGGGCGGCGATCTCCTCGCAGATCGGTGCTTCCTTGGCCGAGCCGAGCAGCAGCACCGGCAGGCCGTGGCGGCCCTGGAGCTGGCGCGCCAGCGCCGCGTAGTGCGGCGCCGGCCAGCGCTTGGCCGCGCCGTACTCGGCACCGGGCGCGAACACCCAGTAGCCGCCGGGCGCGAGGTCCAGCCGGCCGAGCGCCGCCGCGATCGCCGGCGCCGCCAGCTGCAGCCGCGGCCGTGCGCCGGCCGGCAGCCCGCCGGCGAGGGCGCCGTAGAAGTCGACCATCGGCGGCTTGCCGACCGGGTTGGCGGTGCGTTCGTTCAGCAGCACGAAGCGGCCCTCGCCCTGGTAGCCGACGCGCCGCGGGATGCGCGCCAGCCACGGCACCAACGCCGACTTCAGCGAGTTCGGCAGCACGTAGGCGGCGTCGAAGCAGCGGCCCTTCAGCGTGCGGGCGAGTGCGCGACGAGCCGCCCAGTCGAGCTGGCCGTGCGCGAAGGGCACGTCGATCACCTCGCCGACCTGCGGCATCGCGCGCAGCACCGGCGCCACCCAGGGCAGGGCCGCGACCGTGAGCTGCTCGCCGCGCGCGGCCAGCGCCGCCAGCAGCGGCTCGGCCATCACGGCGTCGCCGATCCACTGCGGCGCGATGACGAGGGAACGGGTCATCGCAGCGACGCGGCCGGGCGGGGCGTCAGCGCAGGCGCGTCAGTGCGCGTGCAGCTTCTCGCCGGCCTTGAGGCGATAGACCGTGCCGCAGTACGGGCACTTGCCCTCGCCGTCGGCGACGGCGATGAAGACGCGCGGGTGGTTGCTCCACAGCGGCATCTTCGGGTTGGGGCAGAACACGACGCCCGGGCCCTGCAGGTCCTGGGCACTCACCTCGACGACGGCCTTGGGTTCGTTCATGGTGTTCAGACCGCGGTCAGCCATTCGGCGTACTTGGGGTTGCGGCCGTTCACGATGTCGAAGAAGGCCGACTGGATCTTCTCCGTGATCGGCCCGCGCGAGCCGGCGCCGAGCTCGATGCGGTCCAGCTCGCGGATCGGCGTGACCTCGGCCGCGGTGCCGGTGAAGAAGGCCTCGTCGCAGATGTAGACCTCGTCGCGGGTGATGCGCTTCTCGACCAGCTTGAGCCCCAGGTCCTGGCAGATCGCGAACACGGTGTTGCGCGTGATGCCGTTCAGCGCGCCGGCCGACAGGTCGGGCGTGTACACGACGCCGTTCTTGATGACGAAGAGGTTCTCGCCGGCGCCTTCGGAGACGAAGCCCGAGGCGTCGAGCAGCAGGGCCTCGTCGTAGCCGTCGTCGGTGGCCTCCATGTTGGCCAGGATCGAGTTCGTGTAGTTGCTGACCGCCTTGGCCTGCGTCATCGTGATGTTGACGTGGTGGCGCGTGTAGCTGCTGGTCTTCACGCGGATGCCGCGCTTCAAGCCCTCTTCGCCGAGGTAGGCGCCCCAGGCCCAGGCGGCGACCATCAGGTGGATGGTGTTGCCCTTGGGGCTGACGCCCAGCTTCTGGTCGCCGATCCAGGTCAGCGGGCGCAGGTAGCAGCTCTCCAGCTGGTTGGCCTTGACCACCGCGCGCTGCGCCTCCATCACCTGCTCGAGCGAGAACGGGATCTTCATGCGCAGGATCTTGGCGCTGTTGAAAAGTCGTTCGGTGTGCTCGCGCAGGCGGAAGATCGCCGTGCCCTTGACCGTGTTGTAAGCGCGCACTCCCTCGAAGGCGCCGCAGCCGTAGTGCAGGGTGTGGCTCAGGACGTGGATCTTGGCGTCGCGCCAGTCGACGAGCTCGCCGTCCATCCAGATCTTGCCGTCGCGGTCGGACATCGACATGGGAGTTCCTCGGTTCGAAAGAGCGCAAATTCTACGAGTCCGCAGACTGTGGCCTGCCGGTCACAGCCGGACGGTCAACGCCCCCCGGATCGCGGGGGTTGGCCCCTGATGGGGGATTGCTGCAGCGCACCCCGGCGCATAAGTTCACGGCCTCCGCAGCCCACCCGAGCTGCTGGAAGCCAGTCCGACCGGACCCTCGCCGCTGCCCATGAAGCCCCTGTCCAAGATCCTGATGAGCCTGCTGTCGAACCTGCTGTTCGTCGGCCTGGTTCAGGCGCAAGCCGATGTCACGGCCCCGGCCCCATCCTGGATGGGCGTCGACAGCTTCGCCGGCACGGCCGACCTGCGCGCCGCGGCGCCGGCCGACGTCCACATCGGTCGCCCGGCCTTCTCGGCACCGACGGCGCCTTCCGCCGACGCGATGGGTTCCTTCCGCATGCTCAGTCGGCAGGGTGCCGTGGCCCTGGCCGGCGACGACGCGACCGAGGGCGGCGCCACCTTCGAAGCCAGTGCTTCGCCGGTCCCGGAACTGCACACCTACGCGCTGATCCTCGCCGGCCTGGGCGTGGTGGGCTTCATGGCGCGGCGCCGCCGCGGCCAGTAGCGCGCAACGGCTGCTCAGGCGCCCCGCGAAGGACCCTCATCGGGTCCTTCGTTCGTTTCGGGCCGCTGCAGGGTGGAGGACTGGAGGCGCCCGCCGCCGAAGGTCGCGACGACCGCACTGCCGCCGGCATCCGTCCAGCGGTAGCGCTCCTCGGCGCCCCCGCTCACCGGTTCGCCCAGGCTGCCCGCGATACGCAGGACATCGACCGTCGTCATGCCCGGTCGCAAGCGGGTGGCCAGCATCACGGCGCTCGGCACGCTGCCCTTGGGCGCCGACGCGGCGCGCCGCATGGCACGCAACGCGCGGCTGAAGTCGAGCAGCAGCCAGAACACGATCACGGTCCCGGCCAGCGCCACGCCCGGCCCGCCGTACGACGCGTAGCCGGCGCCGATCGCCGCCACGGCCAGCGCCCAGGCGATCCAGCCCCGGCTCATGGCGGCGCGGCCCGCGACGCAGCCTCGGTCCGCCCGACGTGGCCGGTGCGCAGCGCATCGGCCCAGTCGCCCCGCCCGTTGCGCTCGGCCAGCGAGGCAGCGGCTTCCCAGTCGTAGGCGGTGGCCATCAGCGCCACGTCCCAGTCGACGCCGGGCCGCCGGCGCTCGACCAGCGCCCAGCGCGCGTGCGGACTGCCGACCTCGACCCAATGCACCGCCGGCTGGTCGTCGTCGTAGGCCTGCAGGCCCACGCTGCCCGGATTGACGACCAGCATCCCGCCCGCCAGCCGCAGCGCGCGCGGCACGTGGCTGTGGCCGCACAGCAGCAGGCTGCCTTCGACGCCGGCGCAACGCGCCGCCACCTCGTCGGCGCTGGCCGCCCGCACGCCGCGCGAGCCGTCGATGCCGAAGCCGGTCGTCACCGTTTCCAGCAGGTAGTGCAGGTCGCTCGCCGGCGTGCCGTGGCAGCACGCCACGTCCTCCGCCAGCCGGAGCGCGACGGGCAGGCGACGCAGCCAGGCGCGCTCGGCCTCGCCCAGCGCGGCCGCGGCGTGAGCGTCGCTGGCCGACTGGCGCGCGCGCGGGATCGTCAGCAGCTGGCGCTCGTGGTTGCCGGCGATCGTCGGCAGGTCGAGCGCCATCAGGCGCTGCGCGGTCTCGCGCGGCCACAGCGGGCCGCTGACGATGTCGCCGAGGTTGACGACGACGTCGACGCCGAGGCGCGCGATCTCGGCCAGCACCGCCTCGAGTGCCGGCAGATTGCCGTGGATGTCGGAGACGGCGGCGATGCGCATCACAGCCCCCGCAACAGCTCGACCGCCTGCTCGACGCGTTCGACCGCGTGGATCGTCAGCCCCTCGATGGCCTTCCTGGGCGCGTTGGCCTTGGGCACGACCGCGACGCTGAAGCCGAGCTTGGCCGCCTCCTTCAGCCGCTCCTGGCCACGCGGAGCCGGTCGCACCTCGCCGGCCAGGCCGACCTCGCCGAAGGCGATGAAGCCGCGCGGCAGCGGCTTGCCGCGCAGCGAACTCTGGATCGCCAGCATCACCGCCAGGTCGGCCGCCGGCTCGCTGATGTGCACGCCGCCGACCGCGTTGACGAACACGTCCTGGTCCATGCATGCGATGCCGGCGTGGCGGTGCAGCACCGCCAGCAGCATCGCCAGCCGGTCGCGCTCGAGCCCGACGGACAGTCGCCGCGGGCTCGGGCCTCCGCTGTCGACCAGCGCCTGCAGTTCCACCAGCAGCGGCCGCGTGCCCTCGAGCGTGACCATCACGCAGGACCCCGCCACCGGCTCGGCATGCGTCGACAGGAAGATCGCGCTCGGATTGGCCACGCCCTTGAGGCCGCGCTCGGTCATCGCGAACACGCCGATCTCGTTGACCGCGCCGAAGCGGTTCTTGATCGCGCGCACCAGCCGAAAGCTCGAATGCGTGTCGCCCTCGAAGTACAGCACCGTGTCGACGATGTGCTCCAGCACCCGCGGCCCGGCGATCGCGCCTTCCTTGGTCACGTGGCCGACCAGCACGACGGTCGTGCCGCTGGCCTTGGCGCTGCGCGTCAGCTGCGCCGCGCACTCGCGCACCTGCGCCACCGAGCCCGGCGCCGAGGTCAGCTGGTCCGAGTACAGCGTCTGGATGGAGTCGATCACGCAGAAGGCCGGGCGCTCGACCTCCAGCGTGGCCTGGATGCGCTCGAGCTGGATCTCGGCCAGCACCCGGATCCGCGTGCCATCCAGGCCCAGCCGCCGCGCGCGCAAGGCGACCTGGGCGCCGCTTTCCTCGCCGGTCACGTACAGCACCGGGAGGGCCGCCGACAGCGACTCGGCCGCCTGCAGCAGCAGCGTGCTCTTGCCGATGCCCGGATCGCCGCCGATCAGCACCACGCCGCCGGCGACGATGCCGCCGCCCAGCACGCGGTCCAGTTCCTCCAGCCCGGTAGGCGTGCGCGCGACATCGGCAGCGTCGATCTCCGACAGCGTCGTCACCGGCTGGGTCTTCGTCAGCGACTGAAAGCGGTGCCGCGTGGCCGATGCGGCCTCGGCGACGCCTTCCTCCAGCGTGTTCCAGGCCCCGCAGGCCGGGCACTTGCCCAGCCACTTGGGGCTGGTGCCGCCGCAGTCGCTGCAGGTGTAGACGGTCTTCTCCTTGGCCATGCGGAAATTGTGCGGGCTAGGGCCTGTTGACGCTATCGGAGGGCACGCGTGACCCAGGAAACAAAGGCCATCAAGGCGCAAAGCGCAGCCGGGGTGGGCCCCCGGCGAGGCTTTGCAACGCCGAGGGCCGCAGTTTCCTGGGATCACCCGAAGGGCCCGGGCCGCGCAGGCCGCAGGGCGGCGTTGCTCGGTCCTTGCGTACACGCGTACGCGGCGTCCCTCGCGCCTTGCCCTGCGGCCTGCGCGGTACGGGCGCGTGCCCTCCGATAGCGTCAACAGGCCCTAGTCCCCGGTGATCTTGGCCCGGCCCCGCTTGACCTCGCCGCGCGCGCTCTTGCCTTCCAGGCGGCGGCGCTTCGCGCCGAGCGTGGGCTTGGTCGCCACGCGCTTGCGCGGCGGCGTCGCGACGCTCGCGACCAGGTCCAGCAGGCGCTGCAAGGCGTCCTCGCGATTGCGCGCCTGCGTGCGTTGCTCCTGGGCCTTGATGACGATCACGCCCTCGTCGGTCAGGCGCTGGTCGCGCAGTGCCAGCAGCCGCGCCTTGTGGGCCTCGCCCAGCGACGAGGCCGGCACGTCGAAGCGCAGGTGCACCGCACTCGACACCTTGTTGACGTTCTGCCCGCCGGCGCCCTGGGCGCGCACGGCGCTGAACTCGGACTCGCGCTCCAGCAGCGCGAGCAAGGCCTCGCGGTTCACGCGACGGCGTCGACGACCGGCGCCGGCAGTTGCGGCAGCACCTCGCGCACGCGCCGGCACTGCTCGATGTGGCGGTCGCACAGGCGCTTGAACATCCAGCCCGACAGCGCGGCCGACGCCACCTGCCCGGCCACCGGCGCGAACTTGGCGGCCTGCTGCGCGCTCAGCCTCAGGCCGAGCGCCCGCAGGGCCGCCAGCAGCGCGGCCTGCGTCACCAGGCGCCCGATCAGGTAGCTGCCCATCTCGAGCGCCAGGTCGTCGACGCGCGTGCGCAGCGCCGGCGGCAGGCGTTCGATCTGCTCGCGCGACAGGCCGTGCGCCACGCTGATGCGTTCGATCGTGCCGGCCAGCAGCTGCGCGTTGACGAACAGGTCGACGCCCACCACCGGCAGTGCCGACACGCCCGCGGCCTTCAGCGCCTGCCGGCGCACCAGCCGCCGGCAGTGCCGCAGCAGCGCGTCGTCGGGCGCGCGCGCGTCGCGCGACCCGGGCAGCACGCTCAGCTCCCCGACGAGGAACCGCCGGCGAGCTTGCTGTACGCGAACAGCAGCACGATGGCGCCGACCACCGAGCCGATGAAGCCGGCCGGCTGCCCGACGGCATACAGGCCCAGCGCCTGCCCCGCATAGCCGGCCGCGAAGGAGCCGGCGATGCCCAGCAGGCAGGTCATGATCCAGCCCATCTTCTGCTCGCCGGGCAGCAGGAAGCGCGCGATCGCGCCGACGATCAGTCCGATGACGATGGTGGCGATGATGCCCATGCAAAGCTCCTTGCGGGATGGTGGTGGGGACGACCGATCATAGACATGCGGACCGGCGCAGTGATGAAGGCGCTCAGTCCGCCGGCGCGGCACCCGCCAGCTTGACCGGCACCCGCGGCGCCAGCGCGCACATCAGCTCGTAGCCGATCGTCCCGGCGGCGTGTGCCACGTCGTCGATCGGCAGCACGCTGCCGTGCGGCCCGTGACCCCACAGCGTGACCTCGGCGCCGACCTCGGCCTGCGGCAGCGCACCCAGGTCCACGGCCAGCATGTCCATCGACACGCGCCCGACGAGCCGCGTGCGCCGTCCGTCGACCAGCACCGGCGTGCCGTGCCCGGCCAGCCCCGGCGCGTGGCGCGGATAGCCGTCGGCATAGCCACAGGCGGCGATGCCGATGCGCATCGGCGCCGTCGCGGTGTAGGTGCTGCCGTAGCCGACGCAGTCGCCGGCCGCCAGCTGCTGCGTCGCGATCAGCCGCGAACGCAGCGTCATCGTCGGCCGCAGGTCCCAATGCGCGATGTCGTGCGACGGGAAGTCGGGGGCCGACCCGTACAGCATGATGCCGGCGCGCACCCAGTCGGCCCGCACCTGCGCGTCGGCGGCGTGGCGCAGCGTCGCGGCGCTGTTGCTCAGGCAGCGCTCGCCCGGCAGGTCGCGCGTCGCATCGGCAAAGGCCTGCAGCTGGTGCGCGATGCCGCGCTCGCCGTCCGCGTCGGCGAAGTGCGTCATCAGTGCGATCTCGTCGACCTGCGGCAGCGCGTCCAGCCGCGCCCAGGCCCCACGGTAGGCCATCGGCGTGAAGCCGAGCCGGTTCATGCCGCTGTTCATCTTGAGGAAGACGCGATGCGGCGCCTGCGTCTTGTGCATCGCCAGCCAGTCGACCTGCGCGACGTGGTGCACCACGTGCCACAGATTCAGGCGCGAGCACAGCTCCAGGTCGCGCGGCTCGAACGCGCCCTCGAGCAGCAGGATCGGGCCGCGCCAGCCGAGCTCGCGCAGCAGCTGCGCCTCGGCGAGGTCGAGCAGCGCGAAGCCGTCGGCGCCGCGCAGCGCCTCGTAGACCCGCGCGATGCCGTGGCCGTAGGCCGCGGCCTTGACCACCGCCCAGACGCGCGCGTCGGGTGCGGCGGCGCGCGCGCGGGCGAGGTTGTGCGTCAGGGCGTCGGCGTGGACCAGCGCTTCGATCGGGCGGGGCATGGCGCGAGTTTGCCTGCCGCGGCGTGCACCGCAAGGCTCGCGATCGCGATTTCATCGGGGATCAGCGCCACTGATCCCCGGGGGCGACCCACGGTGCCGGCGAAGACCCCCATGCTATAACCCGCGCCGCAGAGGAGACCGCATCGATCCACCGCCGCACGACGGCGGCGCAGCCGACACGCGATGAAAAAAGGTTTCTACACCATCATGTCGGCGCAGTTCTTCAGCTCGCTGGCCGACAACGCCCTGTTCGTCGCTGCGGTCGAGCTGCTCCGGACCTCCGGCGAGCCCGAATGGCAGCGCGCCGCCCTGGTGCCGATGTTCGCGCTGTTCTACGTGGTGCTGGCGCCCTTCGTCGGCGCCTTCGCCGACGCCGTGCCCAAGGGCAAGGTGATGTTCGTGTCGAACACCATCAAGGTCGTCGGCTGCCTGATGATGCTGTTCGGCACCCACCCGCTGCTGGCCTATGCGCTGGTCGGCCTGGGCGCCGCCGCGTACTCGCCGGCCAAGTACGGCATCCTCACCGAGCTGCTGCCGCCCTCGCAACTGGTCAAGGCCAACGGCTGGATCGAGGGCCTGACGATCGGCTCGATCATCCTGGGCGTGCTGCTCGGCGGCCAGCTGGTCGGCCGCGCGATTGCGCCGGCCCTGCTGGCCATCGACCTGCCGATGATCGACACCGGCATCGACACCGCCCCCGAGGCGGCGATCGCCGCCATCACCTCGCTGTACGTGATCGCGGCGCTGTTCAACCTCTACATCCCGCGCACCGACGCGCCGCTGCAGCCGCTGTCGCTGAACGTCGCCTACCTGGTGCGCGACTTCTCGGCCTGCAACGCGCGCCTGTGGAACGACAAGCTCGGCCAGATCTCGCTGGCGACCACCACGCTGTTCTGGGGCGTCAGCGGCAACCTGCGCTACATCGTGCTGGCGTGGTCGGCGGCCGCGCTCGGCTACAGCACGACCCAGGCCTCGACGCTGGTGGGCGTGGTCGCGATCGGCACCGCGGTCGGCGCCGTGCTGGCCTCGCGCACGCGGCTCGACCACGCCACGCGCGTCATCCCGCTCGGCATCGCGATGGGCGTGCTGGTGATCGGCATGAACTTCATCTCCAACGTCTGGGTTGCCGCGCCCTTCCTGATCGTCCTGGGCGGGCTCGGCGGCTTCCTCGTCGTGCCGATGAACGCGCTGCTGCAGCACCGCGGCCACAACCTGATGGGCGCCGGCCGCTCGATCGCGGTGCAGAACTTCAACGAGCAGGCCTGCATCCTCGGCCTCGGCGCCTTCTACACCGGCATGACGCGCTTCGGCCTGTCGGCCTTCGGCGCGATCACGATCTTCGGCCTGGTGGTCGCGGGCGTGATGTGGCTGATCCGGCGCTGGCACCAGCGCAACTGCGTGCAGCACAAGGACGAGGTCGACCACCTGCTGGCCATCGCGCGCAGCGACCGCCACTGAGCGCCGGGCGCCGCGATCCATGCACGGTGACTCCACCGCCGGCCGCGCCGGCCTGCCTGCGCCCGGCTCGACGCTCGCGCTGCTGGCCCTGGTGCTGAACGCCTTCGTCTGGGGCGTCTCCTGGTGGCCGCTGCGGCACCTGCAGGGCATGGGCCTGCATCCGCTGTGGTCCACGGCGCTGATCTATGCCGCCGCGGTCGTCGTCATCGTCTGGCGCTGGCCGCGGGCGGTCGGGCAGCTGCTGCGCACGCCGGTGCTGTGGATCCTGGTGCTGGCGGCCGGCGGCACGAACGCCGGCTTCAACTGGGCGGTCAGCATCGGCGACGTGGTGCGCGTGGTGCTGCTCTTCTATCTGATGCCGCTGTGGGCGGTGCTGCTGGCGCGCTGGTTGCTGCACGAGCGATTGACGCGCTGGGCGGCATTGCGCGTGCTGCTGGCCCTGGCCGGCGCGGCCATCGTGCTCAAGCCGGCCGGCGCCGGCTGGCCCGTGCCGGCCAGCCTGCCCGACTGGCTGGGCATCGCCGGGGGCTTCTGCTTCGCGCTCAACAACGTGATGCTCAAGCGCGAGTCCGCCCGCCCCCGCGAGGCCCGGGCGCTGGCGATGTTCCTGGGCGGCATGCTGGTAGCCGGCGCGCTGGCTCTGGTGCTGGGCCTGGCAGGCGGCGTGGCGCCCCCGCCGGCGCCGCGGCCCGACTGGCTGTTGCCGGCGCTGGCCCTGGCCGCCGCCTTCCTGGCCGCCAACCTGGCCCTGCAGTACGGCGCCTCCCACCTGCCGGCCAACGTCACCGCCGTGGTCATGCTGGTCGAGGTGGTCTTCGCCGCCGGCTCGGCCATGCTGCTGGGTGACCAGGAGCTGACCGGCCAGGCCCTGCTCGGCGGGGGCCTGATCCTGGGTGCCGCCCTGCTGTCGGCCCTGGAGCCGAACCGGCCGGCCTGAAGCCTGTTGTGCAGGCGCATCAGAAATGCGCCGGCGACGGTCCGAAGCGCTGGCGAGACAGTGGCCGCGGGGCCCCTTTCATTAAACTTCGATGACGCTTCGACCGGGTCCCCCGTCTTCGATCAAGACGTCGGTCGCAGGCCGTCCCCCACTAAAGGAAAGACACGCTCATGAAGAAAATCGCTCTCGCCGCCGCGCTCGCCGCGGCCTTCACCGGCAGCGCCTTCGCGCAAAGCAGCGTCACGCTGTACGGTCGCATCAACACCTCGGCCGAAGTGCAGAAGATCGGCACGCAGGATGAAAAGTACGTGCTCCAGAACAACGCCTCGCGTTGGGGCCTGCGCGGCAGCGAGGACCTCGGCGGCGGCCTGAATGCCTTTTTCGGGCTGGAGTCGGGTTTCAATTCCGATACCGGCGCCGGGGCCGGCGGCTTCGGCCGCGACGCCTACGTTGGGCTGAAGAGCGCGCCCCTCGGGCAGGTCAGGATGGGGCGGTTCTTCAGCGCGATCTACTACGCGACCGCCGACTACATCAGCAATCACAACCACGATACGGGTACGTCGTCTGATGCCTTGTACGTTTTTCGAGTCGACCTCACGAACGCCGTGCAGTACTCGACGCCGAGCATCGGCGGCTTCGTCGGGACCGCCACGGTAGCGGCCGGCGAGGGAACCACGGACAAGACCTACGAACTGGTCGGCACCTATGCCGTGGGCAACCTTCACATCGGTGGCGGCTACTCCGAGACCGAAAGGCGATTGACTCTCGCCAAGGACAAGAGCGTCTCCGTGAGCGCGTTCTACACGATCGGGGCATTCTCCTTCGGCGGTCTGTACGAGCGAGACGACTTCGAGACTCTCAACGCAGGGCGGCAACTCGGGTCGCGTGACTACGGCCGGATTGCCGGCTTCTACACCATGGGTGCGGCGGAGTTCCACTTGAATTACGGTCAGGCGAAGTCCTGGGAAGGCTTGCCCAATAGTGGCGCCAAGCAATACACGGCGGGCATCAACTACAACTTGTCGAAGCGCACCAAGGTCTACGGCTTCTTCACGAAGATCGATGACGAGTCGGCAGGCTTCTACGGCGGTGACTTCCGCTCGCTGGCCGCCCTTGGCCTGCGCCACAACTTCTGAGTCTCGCGACCCAGTCCTGAAAGCGGCCCCCGGGCCGCTTTTTTGTATCCTTGCGCGGCGTGGCGCCGTCCCGACCCTCGCACCACGACGCCCACCGGCCCCCACAAAGGAAACCGCCATGACCCAGCTCTCCACCCGTCCCTTCCTCCAGACCCTCGGCCTGCTCGGCGCCGGCCTGCTGCTCGCGGCCTGCGGCAAGAAGGAAGAGCCCGCGCCGGCCGCGCCGGCCCCCGCCCCGGCGCCGGTCGCTTCGGCCCCCGCGCCGGCGCCCGCCAAGGTCTACGTCGTCGGCACCGATGCCGCCTACGCGCCCTTCGAGTCGCAGAACGAGAAGGGCGAGATCGTCGGCTTCAGCATGGACCTGCTGAACGCCGTTGCCGCCAAGGGCGGCTTCGAGATCAAGTTCGTCAACACGCCCTGGGAAGGCATCTTCAACTCGCTGGGCCAGGGTGACCGCGACCTGCTGATCTCGTCGATCACGATCACCGACGAGCGCAAGCAGACGATGGACTTCTCGGCGCCCTACTTCGACGCCTACCAGCTGATCGCCGTCAAGGCCACCAGCAAGGTGACGAAGTTCGACGACCTGAAGAAGCTCAAGGTCGGCGTGCAGACCGGCACCACCGGCGACGAGACCGTGACCAAGCTGCAGGGCAAGAACAGCGCGAACGTCAAGCGCTTCGAGTCCACGCCGCTGGCGCTGAAGGAGCTCGAGGCCGGCGGCGTCGACGCGGTCGTGGCCGACAACGGCGTGGTCGTGAACTACGTGACCAACAACCCGGCCGCCAAGTTCAAGACCGTCAGCGACAAGGCCTTCGCGCCCGAGCAGTACGGCATCGCGGTCAAGAAGGGCAACACCGAGCTGCTGGACAAGATCAACAAGGGCCTGGCCGCCGTCAAGGCCGACGGGACCTACGACCAGATCTACGCCAAGACCTTCGGCGCCGCCCCGGCGCCGGCCACCGCGGCCTCGAAGTAAGCCGCCCGTCCCGCGCGGGAACGGACGATGGACCTGCGCTGGGAGATCCTGGCCGGCTACGGACCGCTGTTCGCGGCCGGCATCTGGATGACGATCCAGCTGACCATCGTCGCCATCGGGGCCGGGCTGGCGCTCGGCCTCGTGCTCGGCCTGGTCAGCAGCTCGCGCTTCGGGCCGCCGCCGCAGTCCCCGCTGGCGGCCGCGCTGCTGAAGCTGGCGCAATGGGTGACGATCGCCTACGTCAGCTTCTTCCGCGGCACGCCGCTGTTCGTGCAGATCCTGCTGGTGCACTTCGCGCTGATGCCGACGCTGGTGCATCCCGACCACGGCCTGCTGCTGGCCGGCGAGACCGCGCGCACCTTCCGCCAGGAGTACGGTGCCTTCTTCTCCGGCGCGCTGGCGCTGACGCTCAACGCCGGCGCCTACATCTCCGAGATCTTCCGCGCCGGCATCCAGAGCATCCACCGCGGCCAGACGCAGGCCGCCTACAGCCTGGGGCTGACGCACGGCCAGAGCATGCGCCACGTGATCCTGCCGCAGGCCTTCCGGCGCATGGTGCCGCCGCTGGTCAACGAGGCGGTGACGCTGATCAAGGACTCCTCGCTGGTGTCGGCGATCGGCCTGGCCGAGCTGGCACTCGCGGCGCGCACGGTCGCCGGGGCCTACTCGCGCTACTGGGAGCCCTACCTCGCGATCTCGGTGGTCTACCTGGCGCTGACGCTGCTGCTGTCGACGCTGGCCAAGCGGCTCGAGTCGCCGGAGCACCAGCGGGGGCACTGAGGCGGCACGGGCCTCGGATCGCGCAAGCCGTTGCGGAGCAAGGCACGCGCGGTCACCGGCGGCTCGCGCCGCGCTCGAATCGCTAGACCTTCAACGGCAGCTCCCGCTGCCTCACACCCGTCAGCGCGAACAGCGCGTTCGCCAGCGCCGGCGCGATCGGCGGCAGGCCCGGCTCGCCGACACCGGCCGGTGCGTGGGTGCTGGGCACGAGGTGGGTCTCGATGACCGGCGTCTCGGCCAGCGTCAGCAGCTTCTGGTCCGGGTAGTTCTTCTGCTGCACCTCGCTGGCGACGATGTCGATGCGGCCATGCAGCGCCGCGGTCAGCCCGAAGACGATGCCGCTCTCCATCTGCCGCACGACGATCGCCGGATTGACGACGGTGCCGCAGTCGACCGCGCAGACCACGCGATGGATCACGAGCTTCGGTGCGGCCGACACCTCGACCACCTGCGCGACGAGGGTGCCGAAGCTCTCGTGCAGCGCCACGCCGCGCGCGCGGCCGGCCGGCGGCTTGCTGCCCCAGCCGGCCTTGTCGGCCGCCAGCCGCAGCACCGCCGCATGGCGCGGCATGCCGCCCAGCAATGACAGCCGGTAGGCCACCGGGTCCTGCCCCGCGGCCTGCGCCAGCTCGTCGACGAAGCTCTCGCTGAAGAAGGCGTTGTGCGAATGCCCGACCGCGCGCCAGTAGCCGACCGGCACGCCGCTGCGCGTGGCGGCATGCGCGATGCGCTGGTGCGGCACCTCGTAGGGCAGGTCGAACAGGCCCTCGGCCGTGCTCTTGTCGGGCGCATCCACCGGGCCGGTCAGCCACGGCAGGCCGCGCTCCATCCAGCGCGGCGTGATCGCGTCGCCGGCGCTGGCGATGCGCAGCGTCTGCGGCTTGCCGTCGGCGCCGAGCCAGGCCTTCATCACGGCCGCGCCGGCCGGCCGGTAGTAGTCGTGCGTCATGTCTTGCTCGCGCGACCAGACGATCTGCACCGGGCGCCCGCCGGTCACCCGCGCCACCGCGACCGCCTGCGTCACGAAGTCGGCATCGAGCCGCCGCCCGAAGCCGCCGCCGAGCAGCGTGACGTGCACGGTGACGGCCTCTTCCTCCACGCCCGCGGCGCGCGCCGCCAGCGCCCGCGCGATGCCCGGCACCTGGGTCGAGGCCCAGACCTCGACGCGGCCGTCCTTCACGCGCGCGGTGCAGTTGATCGGCTCCAGCGCGGCGTGCGCGAGATAGGGTGCGCGGTAACTCGCCTCGACCGCACGCGCGCCGCTGCCGACCGCCGCCTGCTCGGCCGCGGCCAGGTCGCCGCGCGAATGGAAGGGCAAGCCGCCGTCGTTCGCGAAGGCTTCGCGCGCGCGCGTCTCCAGCGCCGTGGCGATCGCGGCGCTGTCCACGGTGCCGGCGGGCGGGGGCGCCCAGTCGATGGCCAGCGCGTCGACCGCCTGCTGCGCATGCCAGGTGCTGCGTCCGACCACCGCGACGCCGGCGGTCAGGCCGGCCAGCGCCGGCAGGCGCACCAGCCGCAGCGCGCCGGGGCGCCTCAGCACCTCGTCCTCGTTGGTGATGCGCTGCGGCGCACCGCCCAGCATCGGGCACATGCGCACCGCCGCGTACAGCAGGCCCTCGGGCCGCACGTCGAGGCCGAACACCGCGCTGCCGTTGCTCTTGGCCACGACGTCGTTGCGCGGTGCCGGCCGGCCGATCAGGGTCCAGGTTTCGCGCGGCTTGAGCCGCACCTCGCCGGTCGGCGTGCCGGCCGCCGCCGCGGCGAACTCGCCGAAGTGCCCGCGGGTCCCCGAGGCCGCATGCGCGATCACGCCGCGCTGCACGGTGATCTCCTCGCGCGGCTGCCGCCAGCGCAGCGAGGCCGCGCCGACGAGCTGCGCGCGCGCCGTCGCGGCGGCCAGCCGCAGCGGCTCCCACGCGTCGGCGATCGTCGTCGAGCCGCCGGTCGCGTTGATGCCGAGTTCGCGCGCCAGCTTGCCCACGAGGCGCTCGCCGAGGCGCACGCCGTCGGTCTCGTGTCCCGGCTCCTTGTCGCGCGGATGGAAGGGCAGCGCCGCGACGAACATCGCGACGTTGCCGTAGATGCTGTCGTGGCCGGCCTGCTCGAGCCGGATGCGATCGAGGCCGATGTCCAGCTCCTCGGCCACCAGCATCGCCAGCGCGGTGTGCACGCCCTGGCCCATCTCGCTGCGGTGCATGGCCAGCACGACCGAGCCGTCGGCGGCGATCTTGATCCAGCCGTTGAGCGCGACCTCGCCGGCCTGCAGCGCCAGCAGCGTCTTGCCGCCCAGCCGCGAGCGCGGCGGCAGCAGCCCCCATCCGACCAGCAGCGCGCCACCCGCCGCGGTCGCGCCCAGCAGCCAGGTGCGGCGCCTCACGTCGCCTTCCTCGCGGCCGACGCGGGCGCGGACGGGCGCGGCGCGTCCTTCTGCAGCGCGCGCGCCGCGTCGTGGATGGCGGCGCACACGCGCGGATAGGTGCCGCAGCGGCACAGGTTGGTGAGGGCCGCGTCGATGTCGGCGTCGGTCGGCCGCGGGTTCCTGTCCAGCAGCGCGGCCGCCGCCATCAGCATGCCGCTCTGGCAGTAGCCGCACTGCGGCACCTGGTGCTGGACCCAGGCGCGCTGCAGCGCATGCGGCGTCTCCGGCGTGCCCAGTCCCTCGATGGTCTGGATGGCCTTGCCCTGCACCTGCGACAGCGGCGTGACGCAGGACCGCAGCGGTTCGCCGTCGACCCGTACCGTGCAGGCGCCGCAGGCCGACACGCCGCAGCCGAACTTGGTGCCGGTGAGGTTCAGCGCATCGCGCAGCACCCACAGCAGCGGCATCGCCGGATCGACGGCATCGTCGGGGAGCGGCATCGGCTGGCCGTTGATCAGCAGGTCCATGGGGTCGGTCGGAGTGCGGGCACGCCGCATTCTGTGCCGGCCCGGCGGCAGCCACGGGACGCAGCGGTTGCCGTTTGTGTCGGCGAGGCAACGGCCACCGACGGCTACAGCCCCTTGAACAGGCCCTGGAAGTGCCGCGACACCGGGAGCCGCTCGCTGCGCCCGCGCAGCGTCACGACCATCTGCCCCTCGTCGACGCGCAGCGCGCTGGCGATGCAGCGCTGGTTGACGATGACCGAGCGGTGGATCTGCCAGAAGCGCTCGGCGTCCAGCTGCGTCAGCAGTTCCTTCAGCGGCAGGCGGATCAGCGCGTCGCCCTCGGCGTGGACCACGCGCGTGTAGCGGGCGTCGGACTCGAAGTAGACGACGTCCTCGACGCGGATCAGCTTCACCTCGCGGCCGACGCCGGCCTGGATGACGTCCAGCGGCGCCGGCTTGCGCAGCCCGCCCAGCAGCGATCCGATCAGGCCCTGCAGGTCGGCCGGCGGCTGGTTCAGGCGCTGTTGCAGGCGCTCGATCGCGCGGCCGAGGCGCTCGGCCTCGACCGGCTTCATCAGGTAGTCCACCGCGCCGGCATCGAAGGCGTCCAGGGCATGGTCGCCGTGGGCGGTGACGAAGACCACGTGCGCGCGACCGCGGATGCGCTGCGCGACCTCCAGGCCGGTGAGGCCCGGCATGCGGATGTCGAGGAAGCAGACCGTCGGCTCGTGCTCGAGGAAGGCGTCCCAGGCGTCGCTGCCGTTGGCGGCCGCGGCGACGATGCGCAGCTCGGGCCAGCCGCGGACCAGCGCCGCCAGCAGCTGCTCGCGCGGGGCTTCCTCGTCGTCGGCCACCAGGGCCGTCGTCATGGCGCTCATCGTCCTTGCTCCTGCGACGGGTCCGGCAGCCACGCCCGCGCCAGCGTCTCGCCCAGCGGGTCGCGCAGCAGCTCCAGGCGGGCCTGCGCGCCGTGGCGGCCGGCCAGCCGCTCGCGCGAGTTGCGCAGGCCCACGCCCTCGACCACCGGCGCCGCGAGCGGCGCACCGCCGTTGCGCACGCTCAGCTCGACGCCACCGTCCCCGCGCCGGGCCTCGATGCGCAGCAGGCCGCCGTGCAGGGCCGGCTCGATGCCGTGCTCGATCGCGTTCTCGACCAGCGTCAGCAGCAGGCCGGGCGGCAGCGCGGTGTCGGCCACGTCGGCCGGCAGCACGATCTCGTGACGCAGCCGCGGGCCCAGACGCGCCTGCATGATGCCCAGGTAGGTCTGCGCCAGTTCGGCCTCCTGCGCGAGCGTCGCGCTGTCCTTCTCCAGCAGCCCGACCGACTGGCGCAGGAAGCTGGTCAGGCTCGCCAGCAGCGGGCCGCCGCGCGCATCCCGGGTGTCGACCCAGTGCTGCAGCGTCGCCAGCGTGTTGAACAGGAAGTGCGGCTGGATCTGCACCTGCAGCAGCTTCAGGCGCGCCTCGGCGGCCTGGCGCGCGGCGGCGTCGCGCTCCTGCTCCAGGCGCGACTGCGCCAGCTCCTGCTGCAGCGCGTAGCGCCGCGCCGCCGCCGTGCCCCACATCACCAGCATCAGCGCCAGGCCCGCCAGCAGCTGGAAGGGCGTGGCCCGCCACAGCACCGCACCCAGTGTCTGCAGCCACTGCTCGCCCGACATCGCGCTGCTCCAGGTCTTGCTGACCACCGAAGCGAACACGCCGGCATAGGTGCCCAGCATCATGATCAGCGCGATGCGCCACAGCCGGCGGCCCGAGTAGCGCTGCGGCATCAGCCACACGCTGACGCCGCCGACGGTGAGGCAGACGGCCAGCGACAGGGTCAGCAGCAGGGCCGGCGCGAACGAGACGCCTGCGGCGACGAGGCCGGCGGTGCCCCCGGCCACGCCGAGCGCCAGGCCCAGCCAGACCCACAGCCCCCGGCGGCTGTAGAGCAGCCGGTCGATGGCCTCGGCCTGCGCGCGCACCTCCGGCGCCATGCGCGCGTAGTACGGCGCCGCCCAGCGGAAGTACCAGCGCTGGAAACGGTTGTGCGCGACGGGCAGGGGCACGGCCATCGGGCGCAGTCTAAGCAAGGGCCCGGCCGCCTGGTGGCGGCGCGCGGTGAACGGCCGGCAGCCCGGCGCGAACGGCCCGCCGGCCGTCATGAACGGCGACTCAGGCCGCGAGCAGCTCGCCGCCCTGGAAGACCTTCAGTTCGCCCGGCGCGAAGGCGGCCCAGGCCTCGTCGGCGGTCAGCGGCTCGGTCACGACGACCGCCACGCGGTCCTGCGGCGTCGTCAGCTCGGCGAAGTTGACCGTCAGGTCCTGGTCCTGCAGCCGTGCCTCGCGGAAGGGATGGCGGCGCTGCAGCCAGTGCAGCGAGGTCGAGCAATGCGCCCACAGCGCATCGCCGTTGCTGAGCAGGAAGTTGAAGCTGCCGTGCCCGGCCACCGGCGCCACCAGCTCGCGCAGCGTCTCGGTCAGGTCGCGCACGCTCGGCACCGCAGCGTGGTTCTTCGCCAGCTCCTGCAGCAGCCAGCAGAAGGCGCGCTCGCTGTCGGTGTCGCCGACCGGCCGGAAGGCGGCGTGCAGCTTGGGATGGAAGTCCTTCAGGTCGCCGTTGTGCGCGAACACCCAGTAGCGGCCCCACAGCTCGCGCACGAAGGGATGGGTGTTCTGCAGCGCGACCCGGCCCTGCGTGGCCTTGCGGATGTGGGCGATGACGTGTTCGCTGCGGATCGGGTAGCGGCGCACCATCTCCGCCACCGGCGACGTCGCGGCGCTGTGGTGGTCGACGAAGCAGCGCACGCCCGGTCCCTCGAAGAAGGCGATGCCGAAGCCGTCCTTGTGCTCCACCGCGCGCGTCGCGAAGCCGGTGAAGCTGAAGACGATGTCGGTCGGCGTGTTGCCGTTCATTCCGAGCAGCTGGCACATGCGGCCAGTATCGCAAGCGCACGCTGGCCCGGGCCGGCTCAGGGCAGGGACCGCAGGCGCTGCAGCAGGAAACGCCGCACCGCCTCGTCCTCGCTAAGGCCGAGCGCACGCTCGTAGGCGCCCCGCGCCTCGGCGACGCGGCCGTCGCGCACCAGGACGTCGGCGCGTGCCGCCCAGTAGGGCTGGTAGGCGGCCACGACCGCGAGGTCGTCGGTGGCGATCGCGTCGAGCGCAGCCAGCGCCACCACAGGTCCCTGCGCCGCCGCCAGCGCCACCGCGCGCCCGACACGCGCACCCAGGCTGGGATGCAGCGCCACCAAGCCGTCGTAGAGCGCGACGATGGCCGCGGGCGCCACCGGCGCGCCGAGCGCGCGCTGCGTGTGCGCCGACTGCAGCGCCGCCTCGAGCTGGTAGGCGCCGAGGCGCCGCATCGGCGCGGCGCGCAGCAGCGCGGCCTCGGCCTCCTGGCGCAGCGCGTGGTCCCACCGGGCCGGGTCCTGGCGGTCGAGCGGCACGTAGTCGCCGGCCGCATCGCGGCGCGCCGCGGCGCGCGACTGGCAGAAGGCCAGCAGCGCCAGCAGGCCCAGCGGCTCGGGCTCGTCGGGCAGCAGTTGCGTCAGCAGCCGCGCCAGCGACAGCGCCTCGGCCGCCAGCCCGCGGCGCCGCGGGTCGGTGCCGGCCACGTCGTCCCAGCCGCTGCCGTAGGCGGCGTAGACCGCCTCCAGCACGTCGTCCAGGCGTTCGCGCCACTGCGCAGGCGGCGGCACCTCGAAGGCGATGCCGGCCTCGCGGATGCGCGACTTGGCGCGCACCAGGCGCTGGCCCAGCGTGGCCGGCGCCACCAGGAAGGCCGCCGCGATGCGCGCCGCATCCAGCCCCAGCACCGTCTGCAGCATCAGCGGCGCGCGCGCCGCCGGCGCGATGGCCGGGTGGGCGCAGACGAACATCAGCTTGAGGCGCTCGTCGGGAAAGGCGTCGATGGCCTCGTCATCGGCGAACTCGTCGCCGATCAGCCGCAGCGTGTCGGCCGCCGCGTCGCGGACCCGGGCATGGCGCCAGCCGTCGAGCAGGCGCCGCCGCGCCGTCGTCAGCAGCCAGGCCTCGGGCGAGTCCGGCACGCCGCCCGCCGGCCACGCGGTCAGCGCGGCCTGGAAGGCGTCGGCCAGCGCGTCCTCGGCCGCGGCGATGTCGCGCGTGCGCGCCGCCAGGTAGGCGACGAGCCGGCCGTAGGAGCGCCTGGCCGCGGCTTCCGCTGCCAGGCGGGCAGCGTCCTCGCTCACCCCGGCAGGCCGGGCGGCGGCGGCATCACCGGCCGCACCTCGACCGCGCCGTTGGCGGCGCAGGGCGCGCGCGCGGCCCAGTCCAGCGCCGCGTCGAGGCTGGGCAGGTCCAGCACGACGAAGCCGCCGAGCTGCTCCTTCGTGTCGGCATACGGCCCGTCCTGCACCTGGCGGCGGCTGCCGGCGCCGCGCAGCGTGGTCGCCATCGCAGGCGGCTGCAGGCCCTCGCCGGCCTTCATCAGGCCGGCCTGCTGCATGGCCCCGATGTAAGCCATCCAGCCGGCCCAGTAGGGGCCGGCGCGCTCGTCGTTCTGGCAGGCCTGGTCGTCGGCGCTCTCGTAGAACATCAGCATGTAGTCCATGGTGGTACTCCTGGGTGTGGACGAACGCCCCTGTGGCGCTCCGACATTGACGGGCCGGCAGCGGCGATTTCGACAGACGCTAACGCCCGCGTCGAAAAATCGCTACCGCGGGCATGCCAGACTGCAGGCCACGGCCCACCGCCCCGGGGGTCGCCCAGGGAGCACAGCGATGCCGGGACTCTTCGATCTGGTCACCGCCCTGCTGCAGCGGGCGCGCGCGCCGCAGCGCGAAGCGGGGCGCGGCACGCGCAGCTACCGCTGCCGCTGCGGGCGGCCGGTGTTCTTCCGCAACAGCGTCTGCACCACCTGCGGCGCGGCGCTGGGCTTCGATCCACGCTCGCAGCGCATGCTGGCGATCGAGCCCGGCCCGACCGCCGGCGAGTGGCGGATCGACCCGGCCGCCGGCGTCGCTGCCGACACCCCCGTGCGCCGCTGCGCCAACCTCGACACCCCGGCCGGCTGCAACTGGCTGATCCCGGTGGCGCCCGCCGGCCGGGTGACGCCGCTGCTGTGTCGCGCCTGCCGCCTGAGCCGCACCATCCCCGACCTGTCGGTGCCCGAGAACGCCGACCTGTGGCGCCGCATCGAGGTGGCGCGCCGGCGCCTGGTCTCGCAGCTGATCGCGCTGGGGCTGCCGGTCGCGTCCAAGGTGCCCGCGGCCGCCGAGGACCCCGAGCGCGGCCTGATGTTCGACGTGCTGCGCGCGCCGCCCGGCAGCGCGCCGGTGCTGACCGGTCACGCCGGCGGGCTCATCACGCTCAACCTCGAGGAGGCCGACGATGCCGTGCGCGAGCGCGTGCGCGCGCAGATGCACGAGCCCTACCGCACGCTGCTGGGCCACTTCCGCCACGAGGTCGGCCACTACTACTGGGACCGCCTGGTCGCCGGCACGCCCTGGCTGGAGGACTTTCGCGCGCTGTTCGGCGACGAGCGCGCCGACTACGCGGCGGCGCTGCAGCGGCACTACACCCACGGCGCGCCGCCCGACTGGGCCCAGCGCCACGTCAGCAGCTACGCCAGCACCCATCCCTGGGAAGACTGGGCCGAGACCTGGGCCCACTACCTGCACATGGTCGACACGCTGGACACCGCGCTCAGCTTCGGCCTCGACGCCGACGACCTGGAGCTCGAGTTCGACCGCTTCGCGCCCGACGCGCTGTGGCGCCCCGACGACCCGGGGGCCGAGCGGTTCCTCGGCTTCGTCAACGCCTGGGTCGAGCTGACGAGTGTGCTGAACGAGCTGTCGCGCAGCATGGGCCAGCACGACTACTACCCCTTCGTGCTGCCGCGGCCGGCGATCGGCAAGCTGCAGTTCGTGCACCTGGTGGTGCAGGGCGCGGAGTGATTCCTCAGCCCGGCGTCGCGAGCTTCAGCCCGACGATGCCGGCGACGATCAGCCCCAGGCTCACCAGCCGGCCCGCACTGGCCGACTCGCCCAGCAGCACGATCCCCAGGATGGCCGTGCCGACCGCGCCGACACCGACCCAGACCGCATAGGACGTGCCCACCGGCAGCGTCTTCATAGCCTCGCCCAGCAGGCCCAGGCTGATGACCATCGCCGCGATCGTCGCCGCGGTCGGCCAGGGCCGCGTGAAACCTTCGGTGTACTTCAGGCCGATGGCCCAGCCCACCTCGAACAAGCCAGCCACCACCAGCAGCAACCAGGCCATGGAGCGTCTCCCTTCGATGCGTGGATGAACCTGCCGCGCTTCAGCGCGGGCAGTCGCCGCCGTAGCGGACCGTGCCGTCCTTGCACTCGGTCAGCACGGGGGCTTCGCGCCGCGCCGGGGCAGACGCCGGTGGCGACACCCCCGGCGCGGGCATCGGCGCGGAGGCCGCTGCCGCTGCGCCAGTGCCCCGCGCGTAGACGATCTTGCGGCTGCCGCGGTCGCAGCTGCCGACCACCTTGCCGTCGGCCGGCGCGTCGACATCGACGACGTTGACCGAGAAGCCCGCGACCCCCGAGGCGCGAATCTTCGCTTCGATCTGCTCGCGCAGCGCGTCGCAGTTGCCAGGAGGCGCCGGGTTCGCCGCCGCCGCGCGCGGCGCGACGGCGACCAGCAGCGCGACGGCGAGGCAGGTGATCGGGATGGCGGTGGTGAACATGGCGTCGGGCCGCTCGGTGTGCGCGGTCGTCAGGCGGCCCGCGTACGCCGCGCCGCCGGGGTGGTGGCATCGCGCCGGGGATCCCCCAGCGACCGGTCGAGCGCCGCCGCGCGCTCGACCAGCGCGACCACGGTCTCGCGGCGCAGCGGCGTGTCCGGCCGCAACTCCAGCGTCGCCATCTCGTACTTGCCGCCCGGCCTGAGCCGCGCCTCGATGTCGCGCAGGCGCTGGCCGCGCCAGAAGCCGAACAGGACGCGCGCGGGCTCGGCGCGGATCAACAGCACCGGGCCCTTGCCCCAGTAGACGAGGTGGCCCCACTTCAGCTGCTCGTCCAGGCAGGGCGCGGCGTCGCGGACGGCGCCGCGCAGGGCCTCGGCGTAACGCTGCTGCCAGCCGGCGAGCGCGGCGATGTACTCGTCGGGCGTGCGGGCGGCGGTGAGGATCATCTGGTGGTTCAGAAGGGCTGCTTCGCGAAGAACATCGCGATGCAGCAGCCGAGTCCGATCGCCCAGAGCACCGACCGCAGGTTCGCGCGGTCGGCGAGATAGGCGCCGATGTAGCCGACCCGGGCTGCCACGAAGGCCAGCGCCAGCCCGTCGACCAGCGCCTGCGAGGCCTGCATGCGCTCGGCCACCAGGACGCCGGCGATGAAAATCGGCAGCGCCTCGAAGCTGTTCATCTGCGCCGCGTGCGCGCGCGCCTGCCAGCCCTGGAGTGCCGCGAGCCACGCCCGCGGGTTGTGGTTGTCGAAGCCGCCTTCGCGACGCGGCTTGCCGAAGCCCTTGGACTTGGCGATCCAGGCGCAGCCGATGGGCAGGAGGCAGGCTGCAAGGAGGCAGGCTTCGGCGATGGTCATCGTGGGGCAGTGGGTGGGTGGATGCCGGGTTGTCGAGGCTTCGCACCGACCGGCGGATGATAGTCAGCGAGCGCTTCGCCCCGCTCCGCCCCCTCACCGCTCGAACAACAACCTCGCGAAGCTCTTCATCGTGACGAGGTTCCCCGGCGTGTGCGTCTCCTCCAGCACGCCGCTCATGCGCTGCAGGCGGCGCGGGCTGCGCTTGGCGCTCCAGACCAGCAGGTCGACCAACCAGGGCCGCGCGTTGACGCTGTTGGCCTTCTCGTAGACCTCGAAGCGCGGGCGCAGGGCGCGCAGCGCGGCCTCGTAGCGGTGGCGCACGGTGGCATCGTCGTGGCTCGCGCGGCGTCCCTCGATCACCGCCTCGGCGGCCAGGATGCCGGTCTCCAGGGCCTTGCCGATGCCTTCGCCGGTCAGCGCGTAGGTGCTGCCAGCGGCCTCGCCGGTGACCAGCAGGCCGGGGCGCGACCAGGTAGCGCCTTCCAGGCTGCAACGCAAGGGCGCACCCTTCAACTCGCCCAGCAGCTGGCCGCCCTGCATCAGCGCACGGGCCGGCGCGTGCACTTCGGTGAAGGCAGCAAAGACCTCGCGCAGGTTCACGTCCTGCATGGTGTTGCGGCCGTCGCGGCCGCGGCCGTGGCTGTGCGCGACGCCCACGCCGATGTTGAACACGCCGTCGCGACAGGGAAAGATCCAGCCATAGCCGGGCTTGATCTTGCGGTGCCACAGCACCTCCAGCTCGGTGATGTGGCCGACCATCGCGTCGTTCTTCACGTAGCCGCGCAACGCCACCGCGCTGGGCGTGCGGCGCTCGCACACGCCGGCGGCGATGCTGGCCTGCGGCACCGCGCCGCTGGCCAGCAGCACCCAGCGCGCGCGGATCTCGTGCACGGCCTCACCGGCCTGCAGGCGTGCGCCGACGACCGCCCCGCCCGCCTCGATCGGTGCGACGAAGCGCAGCGGTGCGTGCATGCGCGCACCGGCCTCGGCGGCGGCGCGGCTCAGCAGCAGGTCGAGCTGCCGGCGCGGCAGCACGGCCAGGGTGCCGGGGACGTCGATGAAGCCGCCGCGCGGGCCGATGCAGCGCACGTGCCGCGCCGGCTGCGCCAGCGCCATCACCTCGTCCAGCACGCCCAGCCGGGCCATCGCGCGGTGGGCATCGGGGATGAGGCCGTCGCCGCAGACCTTGTCGCGCGGGAAGGCCTGCTGGTCGACCAGCAGCACGTCGACGCCGGCGCGCGCCAGCGTGTGGGCGGCCGCGCTGCCGGCCGGGCCGGCGCCGACGACCAGGACCTCGCAGGACGGCGGCAGTTCGGCCGCCGGACGGTTCAGCAGCGGGGACGGGGACGCAGGAACGGGATCCATGACAGGCATCGACAGGGCGCGGGCCGCATTCTAGGAAGCGGCCGCGTCGTCGACCGGAGGGCTCATGCGCCGATTCTTGTGCAGATCGGCGCGCCCTCGCTGTCGGCTACCAGATCGACACGCGCTGCGCCGGCGGCAGGTACATCGCGTCGCCCGGCTTCACGCCGAAGGTCGTGTAGAAGGCCGGGTGGTTGCGCACCGCGCCGTTGGCGCGGAACTCCGACGGCGAGTGCACGCCCGCCTTCACCCGTTCGATCAGCGCGGCCTCGCGCTCCTTGTCGCGCCAGATCTGCGCGTAGCCGTAGAAGAAGCGCTGGTCGCCGCTCAGGCCGTCGATCACCGGCGCCGGCTTGCCGCCCAGCGACAGCTGGTAGGCCTTGTAGGCGATCTCGAGGCCCGAGTTGTCGGCGATGTTCTCGCCCAGCGACTGCTTGCCGTTGAGCTTGTAGCCCGGCACCGGCTCGAAGGCGCCGTACTGCGCGATCAGCACCTCGGTCTTGGCGGCGAAGCGCGCGCGGTCCTCGGCGGTCCACCAGTTGCGCAGGTTGCCGTCGCCGTCGTACTGGCTGCCCTGGTCGTCGAAGCCGTGGCTGATCTCGTGGCCGATCACCGCCCCGATGCCGCCGTAGTTGACCGCCTCGTCGGCCGCCGCGTTGAAGAACGGCGGTTGCAGGATCGAGGCCGGGAACACGATCTCGTTGAGGCCTGGGTTGTAGTAGGCATTGACCGTCTGCGGCGTCATCAGCCACTCGTCGCGGTCGATCGGCTTGCCCAGCTTGTCGACCATGCGCGCATGCGCGAACTCGCGCGCGCGCCGCACGTTGCCGGCCAGGTCGTCGCGCTGGATCGACAGCGTGCGGTAGTCCAGCCACTGCTTCGGGTAACCGATCTTGGTGGTGAACTTGGCCAGCTTGGCCTGCGCCTGCGTCCGGGTCGCCGGCGTCATCCAGTCGAGCTTGTCGATGCTCTGCCTGTAGGCCAGCATCAGGTTCGCGACCAGCTTCTCCATGCGCGCCTTGTGCTCGGGCGGGAAGTACTTCGCCACGTAGAGCTTGCCCAGGCCTTCGCCGACCGAGTCCTCGACCAGCGCGACGCCGCGCTTCCAGCGCGGCAGGTTCTCGGGCGTGCCGCGCAGCACCGTGCCGGCGAAGGCGAAGCGCGTATCGACGAAGTCCTTGCTCAGGAAGGGCGCGTAGGCATTGAGCACGCGCACCTTGGCGTAGGCCTTCCACGCCGGCAGCGGGGCCGTCCCGGCCAGCTTCGACAGGCCCTCGAAGTAGCTCGGCTGGCCGATGATCACGTAGCCCGCCTTGCCGGCCACGCCGGTGCCGGCCAGGAAGGCGCTCCAGTCGATGGCCGGCGCCAGCTTCGGCAGCGCGTCGACCTCGACCTTGTTGTAGGTCTTCACCGGGTCGCGGTTCTCGACACGGGTCCACTGCACGCGCGCGAGATCGGTCTCCAGCGCCAGCACGGCGGCGGCCGAGGCGGCCGCGTCCTTGTCGCCGGCCAGGGCCAGCATCTTATGCAGGTGGTCGAGGTACTTGGCGCGGATGTCCTTGAAGCGCGCGTCGTCCTCCTTCAGGTAGTAGTCGCGGTCGGGCAGGCCCAGGCCGCTCTGCGACAGGAAGGTGGCGTAGCGCGTCGAGTCCTTGTCGTCCTGGCCGACGTAGAAGGCCACCGGCATGCCGATGCCCGCGCGGATGGACTTCGCCATCAGCGCGCCGAGCTGCTTGCGGTCGGTCAGCGCGTCGATCGCGGCCAGCTCGGCGGCGATGGGCCGGACACCGAGCTTCTCGACCGTGGCCTCGTCCATGAAGCTGGCGTACAGGTCACCGATCTGGCGCGCCTCGGCATCGCGGCCGCTCTTCGCCGCCTCCTCGATCAGGCCCAGCAACTGGGGCTGGATGGTCTCGTGGATCTGCAGGAAGGCGCCGGTGCTGGCGCGGTCCGCCGGGATCGGCGTGTTCTTCAACCAGCCGCCGTTGACGTGGCGGTAGAAGTCGTCCTGGATGCGCACGGCGCGGTCGACGTTCGCCTGCTCGACGCCGGACCCGGCCGGCTGGGCGTGGGCGGGGCCGAGGGCGGCCAGGGCGACGGCAGCGACGGCGACACCGAGGGCCAGCGCCCGGCGGGGCTTGTGGGAAATGCTCACGACTCAGACTCCTCGCGGCGGTGACCGCTTGCGTTGTGGGGTGGGCACCGGTCGGCGCCGGGCATCACTCTAAAGCCTGGCCACGCGGCGCCGGCGGCGCCGTGCGACGGACGGCGGAAAGCGTGGAACGGACGGGGGCACCGGCCTGCCCGCGCCGGCGTCCGGGGTAACCCGGGGGGCCGCGCCGGAGCCGGCCCCCCGGCCTACAGTCGGCTGCCGGTTGCCATCCGTCAGACCGATCGGCAGCCGCCCGGCGACCGGCCACCCGCCGCACCGCCTTCCTTATCCAAGAACGATTCAAGGAGACCCACCCCATGCATCCCTTCGCCCGCCTCACGCTGACGGCCGCCGCGGCCGCCCTGCTGTCCGCCGGACCCGCCCTGGCCCAGCAGAACATCGAGAAGCTCAAGCAGTTCAAGGTGTCCGGCGTCGACCTCAACATCCCGCCGGTGCCGCAGACCGGCAAGAACGCCGACGCGATCCGCCGCAACCTCGAGCGCGTGAAGCTGCCGCCGGGCTTCCGCATCGACCTGTTCGCGGTGGTGCCCGACGCGCGCCACATGGCGGTGGCGCCCAGCACCAACATGCTGTTCGTCGGCACGCGCAAGACCACGGTGTGGGCGGTGACCGACCGCAACTCCGACGGCGAGGCCGACGAGGTCAAGCCCTTCGCGCCCAGCCTGAACTTCAAGGTGCCCAACGGCGTGTGCTGGACCAAGGACGGCTTCCTGATCGTGGCCGAGCACAACCGCGTGCTCAACTTCCCCGCGGCCGAGTTCTTCTACGAAGGCCCCGACGTCGCGGTGATCGAGGTCGTGCCCCAGGGCAAGCTGATCCCGGTGGAGGAAGAGTCCTTCAACCACGGCGCGCGCGTCTGCAAGATCGGCCCGGACGGCATGGCCTACATCTCGCTGGGCCAGCCCTTCAACGTGCAGCCGCGCGAGAAGCTCAAGCTCTACACCGAGGTCGGCATCGGCGGCATGGTGCGGATGAACGCCTTCGACGGCAGCAAGCGCGAGGTCTATGCGACCGGCATCCGCAACTCGGTCGGCCACGACTTCAACCCGAAGGACGGCACCCTCTGGTTCACCGACAACCAGACCGACGGCATGGGCGACGACATCCCCAACGGCGAGATCAACCGCATCACCAAGGCCGGCCAGTTCTTCGGCTACCCGTGGATCCAGGGCAAGACGCGCATCACCGAGCATGGCTACGACAAGGACCCGATGCCGGCCAACGTGACCGCGGCCCAGGTGCTGACCGAGGCGCACGCGGCCGACCTGGGGATGGCCTTCTACACCGGCAAGTCCTTCCCGGCGAAGTACCAGGGCGGCTTCTTCAGCGCGCAGCACGGCTCGTGGAACCGCACCAAGCCGAACGGCGCGCAGGTGCTGTTCACCTCGCTCAAGGCCGACGGCACCGCCGACAAGACCGAGGTCTTCGCGAGCGGCTGGCTGGACGAGAACACCGGCACCTTCCGCGGCCGCCCGGTCGACGTGGCGACGATGAAGGACGGCTCGCTGCTGGTCTCGGACGACTACGTCGGTGCGATCTACCGCATCAGCTACACCGGCGATGCGAAGCGCTAGCCTGCGCGCAGGCCTCGTCGTGGCGGCGCTGTGCGTCGCCACGGCCGCCCCGGCCAACGAGGCCGGCCGCGCCAAGTCGGCGGCCTGCGCGGCCTGCCACGGCCCGCTGGGCCTGGCGACCGCGCCGGACGCGCCGCACCTGGCCGGCCAGTCGGCGATCTACGTCGACGCGCAACTCAAGGCCTACCGCAGCGGCGCGCGCCAACACCCGGTGATGAACGTGATCGCCAAGTCGCTGAGCGACGCGGACATCGCGGCGCTGGCGGCGTGGTACGCGTCGCTGAAGGTCGAGGTGAAGGAGCCTTGAGGACGCGGCTCTTCGCGTGACGTCGGCCCGGGCCTGCCCGAACCCGCGCAGGCAAAGGCGGATCAGAGCTTGACCGTCCGCCCCACGTAGAGGATCGGGCCCGTCGGGCGGCCGATGGTCGAGCCGCCTTCGGGCTCGAGCGTCAGCTCGAAGAGCGTCTGCGACTCGACCGCCGGCAGCTGGCGAACCGGCAGCTCGACGACCTGGCCGGCGCGCACCAGGCCCAGCGAGGTCGGGCCGGCCGCGCCTTCGGGCTTGGTCCAGAACTGCAGCGTCTTGCCGGCCGGCACCGGCAGGGCCGCGGCGGCCGCGACCGGCACCAGGCGCAGCTTGTCGCCGGCGGTGATCTCGACCACCCAGCCGGTGGACTTGTCGTCGGGCGCCTGCAGCACCGCGAGGTAGCGCGCCGGCGCGTCGACCGCGGTCGGCGTGCGCAGCACCAGCAGCGTCGCGAGCACCAGCGAGGCCGCGATCGCCAGGCCGCCGGTGAGCTGCCAGCGGCGCAGGCGCTGCCACACCGGGTCGTTGGCCGCGGCCGGGGCGTTCGCCGGGCGCGCCGACGGCGCGGCGCCGAGCCGGGCGGCGATCTTCGACCACAGGCCGGCGTCGGGCTCGGCCGGCGCGACGCGGCGCGTCAGGCCGATCAGGCGGTCCTGCCAGCGGTAGACCTCGGCCCGCAGCGCCGCGTCGACAGGCAGGGCCCGCTCGACCTCGGCGCGCGCCGCGGCATCGAGAGTGCCCAGCACGTACTCGCCGGCGGTCGCGCTGCGTTCCTGCGGGTCCTGGTCGAGGCTCACGACAGGCACTCCTTCAGCGCCAGCAGGCCGCGGCGGATCCACGACTTGACGGTGCCGACCGGCGTGGCGATCTCGCGGGCGATCTGCTCGTGCGTGTAGCCCTCGACGAAGGCGCGCACGATGCAGTCGCGCTTGCGCTCCTCGAGCGCGCCCAGGCAGCGGTCCAGCGCCGCGGCGTCGGCCTGCGGCAGGTCGGGCGAGGGCTCGTCCTGCGCGGCCCGCGCATCGGCCACGGCCTCGAGGTCGTCGCCCATCGGCAGCTCGCGCTGCACGCGGCGCGCCTCGTCGAGCGCGCGGTGGCGCACCACCGTGTAGATCCAGCCACGGCCCGAGCCGAGCGCGCGCTGGTAGGTCGACGCGCGCTGCCAGACCTGCAGGAAGGCCTCCTGCAGCACGTCGTGCGCGGTGTCGCGGTCGCGCACGATGCGCTGCGCCACGCCCAGCAGCCAGCGCGACTCGCGCTCGTAGATCGCGCGCAGCGCATAACGCTCGCCGCGCGCGCAGGCCTCGAGCGCCGACTCGTAGTCGAAGCCATCGGGAGAGCTGCTGGTCGGGCTGGGCATGGGGCGGCGGGGCGGGTCGGTTGCGATGCTAGCCGAGCCGGCAGCCGGGCCGACGTGGCCGTGGCGGACCACGTCGGCCGCTGCGCCACGATCAGAAGCGGATCGCCAGGTCGACCAGCGGCACGCCGCCGGCGCCGCCGACCTGCGCCGCATCGGCCGCCAGGCCGCGGTAGAGGGTCGCGGCGCCGGTCGTGAGGTTGACCGCGTACAGCGACATCGGCCCGGTCGTGCCGGCCCGCAGCGCCGCCAGCGCCAGGCCGTTGCTGCCGCCGGCGATGTCGAAGCCGCCGCTGCCCATGATGTCCAGGCCCAGTGCGCCGACGTCGACCAGCGTGCCGTTGTTCGGCGGGTTCTGGATCGCCAGCACGTTGCTGTTGGACTCCAGGTCGTAGAGCACCGTCGTCGTGGTGCCGGCAAAGCTGTTGGCGTAGGCCGCGGCCAGCACCGAGGGCGCGACGCCGGCGCGATTGATGTCGCCGTCGGTCGTGGTGAGGCCGGTGTCGACGTTGATGCGCAGGCTCTGGCCGTTGTCGGCGATCACGCGCAGGCGGTCGGCGGCCGGGTTGAAGTCGACGCTCAGCGCGTTGCTCGCGAGGCCGCTGTAGGGCGCGGTGAGATCGGCCGGGTCGGCGGCCAGCGCGACGCGGAAGCTCGCCGCGCCGGTGGCCGGGTCGACGGTGTAGAGCCGGCCGCCGGTCGCCAGCGCGTAGAGCAGACCGCTGCTCGGCCGGAAGTCGATGCCGAGGATCACCTCGCCGGTCTGCAGGCCGGTGATCGTCGTCGTCGAGGTGATGGTGTTCGGTGCCGCCGGGTTGAAGGCCAGCAGGCGGTTGTCGGCCGTCAGGCCGATGGCGGTCGGCGCGGCGGGCTGCACCAGCGCCAGGCCGCGGATCGCCTCGCCGCCGGCGATCGCGCCGCCCGCAACGGCGGTCGCGGCGCCGGTCGTGAGGTTGATCGTGTAGAGCGAGCTCGTGCCGCCGACCGTCAGCGCGGCATAGGCGGTGTTGTTGCGCGCGTCGATGTCGAAGCCGTTGGCCGCGGTCGCGGTCAGGCCCAGAGGCAGCCCGGCCGCCAGCGTGCCGTTGTTCGGCGGGTCCTGCAGGTGCAGCGTGCCGGCCACCACGTCCAGGTCGAAGAGCTGGGTCGTCGTCGTGCCGGCGAAGCTGTTGGTGTAGGCGCCGGCGCTCACCGTCGCGGTGCCGCCGGCAGCCGGTGCGATCAAACCGTCGGTGATGGTGTCGCCGTTGGTGACGTTGATGCGCAGGTTCTGGCCCAGGTTGCCGATCACGCGCAGGCGGTCGGCGACCGGGTTGAAGTCCACCGCGAAGCTGTCGCCGACCAGCGCGGCGTAAGGGTTGTCGTCGCCGGCCACCGCGCGCAGCGCCGCGCGCAGCGTCGCCGCGCCGGTCGAGGGATCGACGGTGTAGACGTTGCCGGCGCTGCCCAGCGCATACAGCAGGCCGTCGGCCGGGCGGATGTCGATGCCCAGCAGCGACTCGCCCGAGGCCAGGCCGGTGACCGACACCGCACCGACCAGCGTGGCCGGCGTCGCGCGGTTGAACGAGACGATGCGGCCGCTGGCCGTCAGTGCGAGCGTGTCGCCGACCGCCACCGGTTGCGGTGCGGGCGGCGGCGCATCGCCTCCACCACCACAGGCAGCGAGGCCCCCGAGGGCGAGGACGGCAACGGTGGCGAGCAGGGTCTTGCGATGCATGGCAGGAAGTCTCCGTGGTCGATGACACAAGAGCCCGACGGCCGCGCGGCCGATCGGGTTCGCATGACAGGGACTACGGGCATCCCGCCGCGGCGGATGCAGCGGCTTGCAACAAAAAGGCGCGCGATGCGTTCGCGCGCCGGGGCTCAGAGTTCCTCGTAGAGCGGCAGCGTCAGGAACTCGGCGAAGGCCTCCTGCGTGCTCATCTGCTCGAAGATCTCGGCCGCGCGGTCCACGGTCGTGCCTTCGTAGCCGGCTTCCTTGATGCCCGCCAGTTCCTCGGCGACCATCTGGCGGACCATGGGCTCGGTGACCTTGCGGCCGTCGTCGAGCACGCCCTTGGGCGAGCGGATCCACTGCCACACCTGCGAGCGCGAGATCTCGGCGGTGGCGGCGTCTTCCATCAGGTTGTAGATCGGCACGCAGCCATTGCCCGCCAGCCAGGACGCCAGGTAGTAGATGCCGACGTTGATGTTCATGCGCAGGCCGGCCTCGGTGATCGGGCCTTCGGGCTTGAACTCGAGCAGGTGCTCGGCCTCGATGTGCGTGTACTTCTTCTGGCGCTCGATCTGGTTGGGCTTGTCGCCCAGCACGTCGACGAACTCCTTCATCGCCACGTCGACCAGACCCGGGTGCGCGACCCAGCCGCCGTCGTAGCCGTCGTTGGCGTCGCGGCGCTTGTCCTTGATGATGCCGGCCATCGCGACGGCGTTCTTCTCGGGGTCGTTCTTGATCGGGATCAGCGCGCTCATGCCGCCGATCGCCGGCGCGTTGCGGTGGTGGCAGGTCTTGAGCAGCAGCAGCGCGTAGGCGCGCATGAAGGGCGCGGTCATCGTGACCTTGGCGCGGTCGGCCAGGCAGAAGTCGCGGTCGTTCTTGAACTTCTTGATGCAGCTGAAGATGTAGTCCCAGCGGCCGGCGTTGAGGCCCGCCGAGTGCTCGCGCAGCTCGTACAGGATCTCGTCCATCTCGAAGGCGGCGAGGATGGTCTCGATCAGGACGGTGGCCTTGATCGTGCCCTGCGGCAGGCCGACCTCCTTCTGCGCCATCACGAAGATGTCGTTCCACAGCCGCGCCTCGAGGTGCGACTCCATCTTGGGCAGGTAGAAGTAGGGGCCGGCGCCGCGTTCGAGCTGCTCCTTCGCGTTGTGGAAGAAGAACAGCGCGAAGTCGAAGATGCCGCCCGACACGCGCTGCCCGTCGACGGTGACGTGCTTCTCGTCGAGGTGCCAGCCGCGCGGCCGCACCTGCAGCGTCGCGATCTTGTCGTTGAGCTTGTAGGTCTTGCCGGCCTGGCCGACGGTCAGCGTGCGGCGGATCGCCTTGGACAGGTTGATCTGGCCCTGGATCTGGTTGCTCCACTTCGGGGAGTTGCTGTCCTCGAAGTCGGTCATGTAGCTGTCGGCGCCCGAGTTGAAGGCGTTGATGACCATCTTGGCCTCGACCGGGCCGGTGATCTCGACGCGCCGGCAGTGCAGGGCCTTGGGCAGCGGCGCGATCTTCCAGTCGCCGTCGCGGATGTGCTTCGTCTCCTTCAGGAAGTCGGGGCGCTCGCCGGCGTCCAGGCGCTTCGCGCGCTCCACGCGCGCGGCCAGCAGTTCCTGGCGGCGCGGCTCGAAGGCGCGGTGCAGCTTGGCCACGAAGGCCAGCGCCTCGGGCGTGAGGACGGCCTCGAAGCCGGGCTGGATCGCGCCGGTGATCTGCATGCCGGCAGGGGTTTGAAGGGTCGTCATGGCGGACTCCTGGGGACGGGAAGTTTCAGTTTCGGGGATCAGGACGCGGCGGGAAAGAAGTCGAGCACGTCGCGCAGGCTACTGCCGGTGCGGGTCGGTTCGGTGTCCAGGGCCTCGAGCGGCAGCTTGCCGCGGTTGACCCACAGCGTGGTGTAGCCGAACCAGGTGGCGCCGATCGCGTCCCAGCAGTTGCTGGAAACGAAAAGCACCTGGCGTGCCGGCTTGCCCAGCGCCTGCGTGCCCAGCGCATAGGTCGCCGGGTCGGTCTTGTAGCGCTGCACGCTCTCGACGCTGATCAGGTGGTCGAGCAGGCCGCGGCCCTGGTCGTCGACATAGCCGGCGCTCTTGACGGCCACCGACAGCATGTCGGGGTCGCCGTTGCTGAGGATGCCGGTCGGCACGCCGCGCGCCTTGAGCGCCTGCAGCACGGTCTTGTTCTCGGGGAAGGACCCGAGGTGGCGGTACTGGTTGAGCAGCTGCGACTCGCGCTCGGCCGTCAGCTCGAGCTTCAGGCGCGCACAGGCATGGCGCAGGCCGGCGCGGGTCAGGTCCCAGAAGGGGCGGTAGCGGCCGCTCATCGAGGTGATCCGCGTGTACTCGATCTGCTTGTCGCGCCACAGCACGGCCAGCGCCTCGCCGCG
>Ga0268299_1001506_pt1 | contig 39899 bp, 37 predicted proteins | sample NOBtaG_FD_193484 | JGI IMG/M metagenome (GOLD analysis project Ga0268299, IMG submission 193484) | Activated sludge microbial communities from bioreactor in Nijmegen, Gelderland, Netherland - NOB reactor | ecosystem: Engineered > Bioreactor > Aerobic > Activated sludge | place: Netherlands... | reverse complement strand
TCGCGGGTCGGGATACGAACGGCGCGGATCACGCGACAGAACCTGCCGGGAGGCGACGCGGCTTCGCCGCGCGGTCGGGAGGGAAGGCGGCTTGCGCCGCCGTGACGGGAGGCGCGCTTCGCGGATCGGGATACGAACGGCGCGGATCACGCGACAGAACCTGCCGGGAGGCGACGCGAGCGCACCTGCCGGGAGGCGACGCGGCTGCGCCGCGCAGTCGGGAGGAGCGGCGGCTGCACCGCCCTGCCGGGAGGCGCCTCGCGGGTCGGGATACCAACCGCGCGCGTCACCCCGTCGCAACGAGCTGATCGATGATCGAACCTGACCGTGTGACCGCGTGACACCCGTATCCCGTCCGTGCGCCAGCCGCCTCCCGACCCGCGTCAGTCCTCTCCTGTCGCGCGAGCACGCCCGTGACGCGCGAGCCCTCCTCCGTCTGGCGAGCGCTCCCGTGACGCGCGAGCCGCAGGCGTTGCAGGATCATGTGTGAACCAGGCAGTGCAACCCCACCGTGTGACCGTGTGACCGCGTGACACCCGTATCCCGTCCGTGCGAAGCCGCCTCCCGACCCGCGTCAGTCCCCTCCCGTCGCGCGAGCACGCCCGTGACGCGCGAGCCCTCCTCCCGTCTGGCGAGCGCCCCGCGTGACGCACGAGCCGCAGGCGTTGCAGGATCATGTGTGAACCAGGCAGTGCAACCCCACCGTGTGACCGCGTGACACCCGTATCCCGTCCGTGCGAAGCCGCCTCCCGACCCGCGTCAGTCCCCTCCCGTCGCGCGAGCGCCCCCGTGGCGCGCGAGCCCTCCTCCCGGCACGGTCTGTACATCCACATCCCGTTCTGCGCGGCCCTCTGTCACTACTGCAACTTCGCGCGCGGGTTGCTGGACGAAGCGGCGAAGCGGCAGTACGTCCAGGCGCTGGTTGCGGAGATTCAGTCGGTGCCGGAAGCCGGCGCCGCCATCGACACCATCTTCTTCGGCGGTGGCACCCCGTCACTGCTGGACGCCGTCGAGGTCGACCGCATCCTGGCGGCCTGCCGTGATCGGTTCGATGTCCACCCGGACACCGAGATCACGCTCGAAGCCAATCCTGAGGGTGTGTCGGAGCACCGCCTCACCGGCTACCGTGCCGCGGGCGTCAACCGTCTCAGTTTCGGCGTGCAGTCCTTCCACGATGCTGAACTGAGCCGCCTCGGCCGGCTGCACTCCGCCGACCGGGCGCGCGCGGCGGTGCGCGAGGCCCGGGCTGCCGGGTTTGACAACCTCAGCCTGGACCTCATGCTGTGGCTGCCCGGCCAGCGGATCGAAGACTGGCTGGCGTCGATCGACGCACTGGTCGATGTCGCGCCCGAGCATGCGTCCGTGTACCTCCTCGAGATTTACCCGAACGCGCCGTTGCGCGACGAGATGGCGCGCGGGGGGTGGTCGGTCGCCCCGGACGAGGACGCCGCCGAGATGTACCTGAAGGGCCTGGAGCGCCTGGAGCTCGCGGGCTTCGAACAATACGAAATCTCCAACGTGGCTCGGCCCGGGCGGCGGTCGCGTCACAACCTGAAGTACTGGCAAGGCGGATCGTGGCTGGGACTCGGCTGTGCTGCGCACAGCACCTGGGACGGTGTACGATGGCGGAACCTGTCCATGACGGGCGAGTACGTGGCTCGAATCATGGCCGGAGAGCCGGTGCGCGTGGACACCCGGGTCCTGTCCGATCAGGAGCGGCTCGAAGAGGCGCTCTTCATGGGACTGCGGCTCGCGGACGGCCTCGATCTCGCCGCCGTCCGCGCGGCACATGGCGTGGATGTTCTGGATCGCTACGGCGCGGAGCTGGAGCGGTTTGTCGATGCCGGGTTGGTCGTGGCCGTGCCGGGCGGGCGCCTGGCCCTCACCCGGTCGGGAATGCTGGTCGCCAACGAGATCATGGTGGTTTTCATCGGCGACACAGTACGGTAAAGTAACCGCCTTTCGCGAAGGAGGCTGCTCAATGCTTCGAGGTGTTCAGGGTGTCGTGTCGGGAATGGCGCTGGGAGTCCTGTTGGCGACCGCAGGCGCGGCTCAGGCGCAGGACGCACCGGCCAAGCCGGTCCTGCCGCTCGAGGGAGACGCCGTCGTCATGACGATTCTCATCAAGCCCGACAAGACCGCGGACTTCGAGTCCGTGATCGCCAAGTACAAGGAATCGATGGAGAAGAGCGAGAAGCCTGCCCGGAAGCAGCAGCTGGCCGGCATGAAGTTCTTCAAGTCCTCGCAGGCGGCCCAGGGGAACGCGGTCTACATCCTGTACGTGGACCCCGTCGTGAAGGACGAGGAGTACGACATCTCGCGCGTCATCGCCGAGGTATTCCCGACCGAAGTGCAGGAGGTCTTCAACAAGTACAAGGAAGCCTTCGCGGGTCGGGCGATCTTGTCGCTGAACAAGGTCCCGTAACGCCGCTCGGGACGTCCGCGGCCAGGGCTGCGGACGTCCCGCGCGCGGTTGCCTCGTGTTCCTGACCGCCTGGATTCTCCTCGGCACCCTGGCCGTCCAGGCCCCTGCCCCGGCTTCAGCACAGCCGCCCGCGCCTGTGCCATCTCCCGATCCAGCCAGCGCCACGTTTTCAACGGGCGTCGGGCTGTTGCTCGTCGCGGTCAAGGCGGACAAGGCCGCGGACTATGAGGCCGTGATGACGGCACTGCAGGCCGCGTTTGCCGCCTCCACCGATCCCGTCCGGCGCACCGTCGCTCAGGGCTGGCGCGTGTTCAAGGCGGAAGAGACCGACGCCAAGGGCAATGCGCTGTACGTGCATGCGTTGCTGCCCGCGGTGGCCGGCACCGACTATCGGCCGTCACTGTGGCTGGATCAGCTGATGCAGGACGCGCCCACCGAACTGCTTGCGAAGTACAAGGAGGCGCTGGCAGGGGCTCCGACTCGACTCTCGCTGGCCGAGGTGGCGAACATGTCGGTGGCGCCCGTCAAGAAGTAGGCTTCGGGCGACAGGCTTCAGGCTTCAGGCTTCAGGCTTCAGGTACAGCTCGTGTCACGCTGCCAGGAGCCCTGCAAACGGAAGCAGCGGGATGACACGAGTGATGCAGCAGGCAAGGGTCGTACCTGTAGCCTGAAGCCTGTCGCCTGAAGCCTGCAGCCTGGCGTGTAGAGCCTAGAACCGGAGGTTGGCTCCGGCGTAGAAGCGGTGGTAGGTCTCGTAGAGCGGTGAGCCCTGCAGTCTGAAGACCCGGTAGTCCAGCCGCACGCGGAGCGGGCCCACCAGCTTGATCTTCGCTCCGCCGCCGAGATTGACGGCGGTGTTGGTCTCGCTGCGTTCGACCAGTTCCTCGGTGTAGGCGCCCAACCCCGCAGTCCCGTACAGCTGCACCCCCCCGAGGTCGATCGGAGTCTGTATCAGGACGTTGCCGGACCACGTCCGAAGGCCGGGCAGGGGATCCTCGTCGCTCTCCGGCGTGTTGGCGTACTCGAATTCGAACGCGACGATCAGCAGGCCCAAGCCGCCCGAAAACCCTCGCAGGGTACGGTTCTCTGGTGTGGGCGTGACGCCCAGGAAGGCGGTCAGATCGGCGAAGGCTGGCCGTGGCGCGCAGAAGAGCGCAAGGGCAAGGCAGACCGCCAGCCTGCTGGCACGCCCGATGCATGAGTAAGTCAGCACCCGGACATGATGGCACGGGTGACCCCGTCGGATCACGCGATCTGACCCAGTTGGAGGACGACGACATGGCTTCCATCGGACGTTGGCTGATGACCACCACGCTGGTCGTGGGCATGCCGCTCACGCTGGTCGCCGATACGCTGTATCTGCGCAACGGGCAGCGCATCCAGGGTGACCTCGTCAGCGTGCGCGGCAACACCATCGAGTTCCAGGAGCGGCGCGGCTTCGGCAGCACCCGGACGATTCGCGTGGACCGGGACGAGGTCGATCGGATCGATTTCGATGGGAACAACAGCGGCAACAACTGGGGCGGGAACGGCGGCAGCGGCTGGGGCAGTGGCAATGGCAATGGCTGGGAAGGGGGCGGCCGGCCCAGCGGCATGCGCGAGCGGCAAGCCACCGTGTCCGCCACGAGGGACTGGACCGACACTGGCGTCCAGCTGCGCGCGGGACAGACGATCTACGTGGAGGCGTCTGGACAGGTTCGCTGGGGTCGCGATCGCCGGGATGGTCCCGCCGGGGAAAAGAACTCCCCGTTCAACCAGGCGCGCCCGCTGCCGAATCGCGCGGGTGCGGCGCTCATCGGGCGCATCGGCGGCGACGTGTTCTTCATCGGCGACGAGCGGGGGCCGATCCGCGTCCGCAACAGCGGCCGGCTCGAGCTGGGCGTCAACGACGATTTCCTGGACGACAACTCCGGCAGCTTTCGCGTGACGGTGTTCTACTGATACGCTCAGAGGATGCCGTTCGAGTTGTCCGAGGAACAGGGCCTGCTGCGCCGGAGCATCCGGGAGTTCGCCGAAGCCGAAATACGTCCCCGCGTCATGGAGTGGGACAACGCGCAGCACTTCCCGGTCGAGCTGTTGCCGAAGCTCGCCGATCTCGGGCTGATGGGCATCCAGTTCCCGGAGGCCTATGGCGGGGCAGGCATGAGCGCGCTGGACTACTGCCTCTGCATCGAGGAGCTGGCGCGCGTGGATCCCAGCATCTCGCTGTCCGTCGCCGCGCACAATGGGCTCGGTGCTGCGCACATCGCCATGTTCGGCAGCGAGGATCAGAAGCAGCGCTACTTGGTGCCGCTCGCGACCGGCCGCCACCTCGCCGCCTGGGGCCTCACCGAGCCGGGCTCTGGCAGCGACGCGGCGGCCATGCGCACCGCGGCCGTCCGCGACGGCCGCCACTGGGTGCTGAATGGCAGTAAGGCGTTCATCACGCATGGCAGGTCCGCCGACACGATGGTGGTGATGGCCGTGACGGATCGCGCGAAGGGGGCCAAGGGGATTTCGGCCTTCATCGTCGAGCGCGGGACGCCGGGGCTGCTGGCCGGCAAGAAAGAAGACAAGCTGGGCATGCGTGCCAGCGAAACCTGCGAAGTCATCCTCCAGAACTGCCGTGTGCCGGCGGATCAGGTGATCGGCGACGAGGGCCAGGGCTTCGTGCAGACCCTGCAGGTGCTCGACGCCGGGCGCATCGGCATCGCGGCGCTGGCCGTGGGCCTGGCCCAGGGCGCCTACGAGGCCGCCCGCACGTATGCCGCAGAGCGCGCGCAGTTCGGACGCCGCATCGAGACGTTCCAGTCGATTCGCTGGAAGCTGCTCGACACCGCTGCCCGTGTCGAGGCGGCGCGACTGCTCACGTACCGGGCCGCCTGGCTCAAGGACCAGGGCCGGACGATGACGCTGGAGTCCTCGATGGCCAAGCTCTACGCGAGCGAGATTGCGGTCCGCGCCGCCGAGGATGCCGTGCAGATTTTCGGCGGATACGGGTTCGTCAAGGACTATCCAGCCGAGAAGTTCTTCCGCGACGTCAAGCTCACGACCATCGGCGAAGGCACCAGCGAGGTGCAGCGGCTGGTGATCGCCCGTCAGTTGCTGGCTGCCTGAGGTGGCTGCCCCCGCCCCCCTGGCCGATCGTGTCCGGTCCGGCGACGTCCGTGCGATCGCCCGTGCCATTTCCCTGATCGAGGACGAGTCGCCGACGGCCGCCGCGCTCGTCCGGGACATCTTCCCGCACACGGGCCGCAGCTACCTGATCGGGGTCACCGGCCCGCCCGGCGCGGGCAAGAGCACGCTCGTGGACAAGCTCACCGTCGAAACCCGCAAGGCCGGCGAGACGGTCGGCGTGGTGGCGGTGGATCCCACCAGCCCGTTCACCGGCGGCGCCATTCTCGGCGATCGCCTGCGCATGCAGACCCATGCCGAGGACCCCGACGTCTTCATCCGCTCCATGGCCACCCGCGGCCACCTCGGTGGCCTGGCCCGCGCGACGAGCGATGCCGCGCTGGTGCTGGACGCCGCCGGCAAGAGCCTCGTGATCATCGAGACCGTGGGCGTCGGCCAGGACGAGGTGGACATCGTCCGCACGGCGGACATCTCGATTGTCGTGCTCGTGCCGGGAACGGGCGACGACGTGCAGGCGCTCAAGGCCGGCATCATGGAGATAGCGGACATCTACGTCGTGAACAAGGCGGATCGTGAAGGGGCCGAGCGCATGGTGACGGCCGTGGAGTCGAACCTCTCGCTGCAGAGCTTCGGCGAGGGAGAGTGGCGCCCGCCGATCGTCAAGACCGAGGCCACGACCGGGCGCGGGCTGCCCGAGCTCTGGGAGACGATCCAGGCGTTTCGGGTGCACGCGGAAGGGACGCGCGTACGGCGGCTCAAGGCGCGCAACCAGTTCCGCCTGCGCGACCTGCTGATTCACCGGTACCTCGACCACGTCGAGCGGCGGTTGCTCGGCGAGGGGGAGTTCGACGCGCTGGTCGATCGCATCGCGGCGCGCGAGCTCGATCCGTATTCGGCGGCCGAGGACATCCTCCAGCGGAGCCTGCGACCCCTGTGAAGGCCTGGCTGGACCACATCGGCATCGCGGTCGGTGACGTCGAGGCCTCGCTCGCGTTCTTCCGGGACGTGCTCGGCCTGCACGTGGAGCCGCCCGAAGACGTGGCGAGCCAGCGCGTGCGGGCGCACTTCCTGCACATGGGGCCCTCGTCGCTCGAAGTGCTCGAGGCCATGTCGCCGGATTCGGCCATCGCCCGGTTCGTCGAGAAGCGGGGCCCGGGGCTGCACCACGTCGCGCTGCGGGTGGACGACATCGACGCGGCGCTGGTCTACCTGGCCTCGCGCGGCGTGCGGCTGATCGACCGCGTGGCGCGGCCGGGGGCCGAAGGCGCTCGCGTGGCCTTCATCCATCCATCGGCGGCCCACGGCGTACTGGTGGAGCTGAAACAGCCGGCCGCCAGGGTGGAGCGGTTCCGGGGACCGGTGCGCCACACGTTGGGCGACCTGGAGCTCATCAGCGTGTCGGACGGGTTCTTCAGCCTGGACGGCGGCGCCATGTTCGGCGTCGTGCCGCGCTCGCTGTGGGAGACGCGGTTGCCGCCCGACGACCGGAACCGCATTCCGCTCGGCATGCGCCCCTTGATCGTGCGCGGCGATCGGACGCTCCTCATCGACGCCGGGTGCGGCGACAAGATGGACGCGAAGAGCGCGGAGATCTACGGGCTCGAGCGTGCCTATCACCTCGACCATGCGCTGGCGGACGCGGGGCTCTCCGCGGACGACATCGACGTCGTCGTCGCCAGCCACCTGCACTTCGACCACGTGGGTGGCTTCACCGCGCGAACGCCCGACGGCCGCCTGGTGCCGCGTTTTCCGCGTGCGCGGTACGTCGCGCACCGGCAGGAATGGGAGGACGCCACGCACCCGCACGAGCGGAACCGCGCGAGCTACCTGGCGGAGAACTTCGTGCCGCTGCAGGAGGCGGGCGTGTTGACGCTCGTCGAGGACGGCGCGGAGATCATGCCCGGCGTGCGCTATCGACGGAGCGGCGGTCATACCCCCCACCACCAGGTGGTGATGATCGAGTCTGGAGGCGCGACGGCCGTCTTCGCGGCCGACATGTACCCGACGTCGGCCCACGTTCCGGACCCATGGATCATGGGATACGACCTGCATCCGATGGACACCCTGGGGTTCAAGCGGGCCTTCGCCAGGGAGGCCGTGGAGCGCGAGTACCTCGTCTTCTTCGAGCACGACCCGTCGATGGCGGCCGGTATCCTGCGTGAGGCCGGCGGGCGCCGGCGGGTGGACCGCATCCTGTAGGGGACTTTCATGTCTGTTCAGATTGGCATCATTGGCGGCTCGGGCCTGTACGACATGGCCGAGCTCACCGACCGCGACGAGCGCTTGCTCACCACACCGTTCGGCGATCCCTCGGGCCCGTACGTCCTGGGCACGCTTCGGGGCAAGCGCGTGGCGTTCCTTGCGCGACACGGCGCCGGCCACCGGCTGTCGCCGTCGGAGCTGAACTACCGCGCCAACATCTACGGCTTCAAGCTGCTGGGCGCCGAGTGGATTCTCTCGGCCAGTGCCGTGGGCTCCCTCCAGGAGCAGTACCGGCCGCTGGACATCGTGTTTCCGGACCAGTTCATCGACCGGACGCGCGGACGGGTCAGCACCTTCTTCGGCAATGGCATCGTGGCGCACGTCGGCTTCGCCCATCCGCTGTGCCGGCCGCTGTCGGCGCTCGCGGCCGAAGTGGCCCGCGGCCTCGGAGCCCGGGTGCACGAGGGCGGCACGTACGTGTGCATGGAAGGGCCGCAATTCTCGACGCTAGCCGAGTCGGAGCTGTACCGGACGTGGGGCGCCGATGTCATCGGCATGACGAACCTGCAGGAAGCGAAGCTCGCCCTCGAGGCCGAGATCGCCTACTCGACGATGGCGCTGGTGACCGACTACGACTGCTGGCATCCCGAACATGACGCGGTGACGGTGGAGATGATCATCGATCACCTGACGAAGAACGCGCGGATGGCCCAGCAGGTCATAGCCGGCACCGTCGAGCGACTCGATGTGGCCCGGCGCGTCCCCGCGCACACCGCGCTCTCGACGGCCATCATCACGCGGCCCGACGTCATTCCCGACCATGCGAAGCGCGATCTCGCCCCCATCATCGGCAAGTACATCAAATAGGCGTCTATGGATCTCATCGTCACTGGCTCAATCGCGTTCGACTACCTGATGTCCTTCCCGGGACGGTTCACCGAGCATTTCCTGCCGGAACACATGAACCGCGTGTCCCTCAGCTTCCTGGTGGACTCGATGGACAAGCGACGGGGCGGCTGTGCGCCGAACATCGCCTACACGCTGGCCCTGCTCGGGGAGCGGCCGAGGCTGATGGCGACCGCAGGCCAGGACTTCGGCGACTACCGGCAGTGGATGGAGGCCGCGGGTATCGACACGTCGCTCGTGAAGACAGTGGACGGCAAGTTCTGCGCGTCGTTCTTCTGCAGCACCGACGAGCACAACAACCAGATCGCGTCCTTCTACACCGGGGCGATGGCCAACGCCGCCGAGCTCTCGTTCCGCGGCCAGGGGCTTGGCTCCGATGCGCTCGTGATCATCTCGCCGAACGACCCGGACGCCATGGTGCAGTACGCCGAGGAGTGCAGCACGATGGGCCTCAGGTACATCTGGGATCCCGGTCAGCAGTGTGCACGGATGGCGGGCGACCAGCTGAAGGACGGCATCATCGGCGCCTTCATGGTGATCTGCAACGACTACGAGTTCGAGCTGATTCGCCAGAAGACGGGGATGGGGGAGCAGGACGTGCTGGCGCAGGTGCCGCTGCTCGTGATCACCAGGGGCGAGCACGGCTGCTCGGTGATGACCAGGGACGCGTCAGTGGACGTGCCGGCCGTGCCGCCGGATCGCATCGAGGACCCGACCGGCGTGGGCGACGCCTTCCGCGGGGGCTTCATGAAGGGGCTGGCGTCTGGCCGCGACTACCCGACGTGCGCGCGCTTCGGCAGCGTGGCCGCCACCTACGCCCTCGAGCACCTGGGCGGGACGTACCACGCCTACACGTGGGACGAGTTCGCTGCCCGATACGAACAGCATTTCGGGCCGCTCCCGGCGTGAGACTCCAGGCTTCAGGCTTCAGGAAGAACGCTTGTCCCGCTGCGATCACGACTTTGCCAGCGTGACAGCGAGCTTTGTCGTTGGCCTGTGGCCTGAAGCCTGGAGCCTGGAGCCTGAAGCCTGGAGCCTGGAGCCTACTCCACGCCCGCGGCCACCTTCGCCCGCGCCGCGGCGACGATCTTCGCGAACTTGGCCTGCAGCAGGGTCCATTCGGTCTCGAGCATCCGGACCTGGGCGTCGTTGAGCTCGGCGGACGTGATGACGCCGTTCTCGTAGGACACCTGCGCAATCTGCACGCTCTCGCGGGCCAGCTCGAGGGCTTTCTCCTGGGTTGCCACCACCTCGGCCGCCGCCTGCAGCGTGGTCCATGCGGTCTCCAGCTCCAGGCGCGCCTGGTCGGTCGTCGCGTTCAGCCCGTACTCGGCCTGCCGCTTCTGTGCCTGCGCCGCGGATCGTCGCGCGGCGGCGCCCGGCGCGGCCATGAGTGGCATCTGGATGGCCACGCCGAAGGTGTAGTTCTGGTTGTCCGTACTCAGGAGCGACCCGAACGCGTCCTCCTGGTACTGCATCGTCCCGCGGAACGCGAGGGACGGTTTCCACTCGCCGTCTGCGAGGCGCGACGCGAACTCGGCCTGGTCGCGGCGGGCGGTGAAGGCCCGCAGATCCGGCCGGGCAGGCAGCGCGATGTCGAGCACCTCGCGCCCGGGAATCTCCCGCCCCTCATCCAGCGTTCCCACGAGCGTCAGCGCCTGTCCCTGTGGCAGCGACAGCACGGTCCGGACCGCCTGCAGGGCTGCGTCCACCTCGGCCTTCACCTGGATGCGCCGTGCCTTCGCGTTGGCCAGCTGCACCTCGGCCTGCAGCACGTCCAGCCGCGCCACGGTGCCGGCCTCGTAGCGCGCGCGGGCCAGGGCCAGCTGCGTTTCCGACAGCCGGATCTGCTCATCCGACACGCCCACCCCCTGCTGCTTGAGCAGGGCGTTGTAGAAGACCTCCACGACCCGGTACTGCAGGTCCTGCCGGCTCCGCTCCAGCTCGAGGCGCGACGCGTCGAGGCCCGATTCCTGGATGGCCTGTGCGTTGCGCAGCCGTCCGCCCGTGTAGATCGGCTGCGTGATGTCGAATCCCAGGATGTTCTGCCGCTGGAAGTTCGCCTGGAACGTCGTCTCTTCCGGACCGAAGATGCCCGGCGGGATGCGGATCAGGGGGAAGCGCTGCGACGGCGTGTACAGGTAGCTGAAGTTCACCTGCGGCAGGTAGTTCGTCCTGGCCTCGGCGACGTAGGCCTGGTCTTCCCGCACGCGCTCCTGGACGACCTTCAGTCCCTGATTGGCCGTGAGCGCCCGTTCGAGCGCCTGATCGAACGTCAGGCTCAACGCCCCTTGTGGCTGGCCGGGCGCGTCGGAGAGCGACCGGCCCGCGACTGGCTGGGCGAAGGCGTTGCTGGCGGACAGGAACCAGCCGACCAGCGCCAGCACCAGCACGACGCCCGCGATGCGGACGGCAGGGGCCAGCTTCGGCGATGGCTGTGAGCGCCATGCCTGGAGGCGGGACAGCATCCGTGCCAGCAGCAGGTACGCCACCGGCACCACGACCAGCGTGAGGGCCGTGGACGTGATGAGCCCGCCGATGGTGGCGATGGAAATGGGCGCTCGGAACTCGCCGCCCTCGCCACGCCCCAGCGCCGACGGCAGCATCCCCAGGATCATCGCCATCGTCGTCATCAGGATGGGCCGCAGGCGGACGGGGCCCGCCTTCAGGATGGCGTGTTCGACCGACAACCCCTCCCGGACGTACTGGTTCGTGAGGTCGATCAGCAGGATGGCGTTCTTCGTCACCAGGCCCATCAGCATGACCATGCCGATCATCGCCGGCATGCCGAGGTTGTTGCCGGTGGCCAGGATCGCGAGCAGCGCGCCCACGATGGCGAGGGGCAGCGACAGCATGATCAGCAGCGGTTCGAGGAAGGACTCGAACTGGGACGCCAGCACGATGTAGATGAAGGCCACGGCGAGCAGCATGGCGAGGCCCATCGCCGCCGCCGATTCCTGCATCAGCTCGACGTCACCGGCAAACCCCCACTCGAAGTTCGGCGGCAGCTGGACACCGGCCATGACGCGAGAGACGTCGTTGGTGACGTCGCCGAGCGCGCGGCCTTCGAGCTCGATGCCGATCTTGGCCTGCCGCCGCCGTGCCTCGCGCTGGATGTTCGTCGGCCCCACCCCCGGTTCCATGCGGACGATGTCCGCCGTGCGGACCAGCGCCCCTGTGGGCGAATAGAGCGGCGTGCGTGCGATGGTCTGGAAGTCGTTCCGGAATTCCGGGGCGAGCCGGACCCGGATGTCGTACTCCTTGTCGCCTTCACGCAGCCGCGTCGGGACCACGCCTTCCACCATGCTGCGCAACTGCATCGCCACGGTTCCGACATCGAAGCCGATGTCGGCGGCGAGCGCGCGGTTGACGTGCGCCACCATCTCCGGCTGGCCGCTCTCGAGCGAGCTGTCCACGTCCACGGCGCCGGGGATCGCCCGGATTCTCTGGACGACCTCGTCGTTGAGCCGCTGCAGCGCCTCCATGTCGTCCCCCCGGAGGAAGACGTTCAGGGGAGCCTCCGCCGGGGCGCCCTGCATGAACTCCGGATCGGCCACCGTCATCTTCAGCAACGGGATGGCCCGCAGGCGCTCCCGCATGTCGGCCTTGATCGTCAGCAGCGTGCGCTGCCGCTCGAACTTCTTGGAGGTCCGGACGCGCAGGTTGGCGCGCAGCGGGTCGCCCTCGAGACCGACAGTGGAGAACACCTGCCGCACCTCGGGCTCCTGTCGCACCACCGCCTCCACCTGCGCGACGTACGCCGTGGCCTGCTCGAAGGACGTGCCGGGCGGCGACTCGACGTTGACGACGAACTCGCCGCGGTCCTCGGCGGGCACGAACTCGGTGCCCATCACCCCGAGCGTCGACAGGCTCCCGACGAACACCAGCGTGGCGAGTGCCACGACCGCCCAGGGCCGGCGGATGCTCCAGCCGAGCACGGCGTGGTACTTCTGGTCGATGCGATCGTAGAACGTCCCCCACTTCTCCAGCATCCGTCCCATGCGCGTCCGCGTACGCTCCTCGGGCGGCACGTAGCGGACGAAGCGCGACGACAGCATCGGGTCCAGCGTGAACGCCACGAGCAGTGACATGCCCACCGCGAACGCGATGGTCAGGGCGAAGGACTTGAAGAACTGGCCGACCAGGCCGGTCATGAAGCCGACGGGGAGGAACACCGCGAGGATCGTGAACGTGGTGGCCATCACCGCCAGCCCGATCTCGGAGGTGCCCCGCCGGGCCGCCGTGACCGGATCCTCGCCGAGCTCCATGTGGCGGTAGATGTTCTCGCGGACGACCACGGCGTCGTCGATCAGGATGCCGATGACCAGCGACAGCGCCATCAGCGTCATCATGTTGATGGTGAAGCCCACCACGTACATGAAGAAGAACGTCGCGATGACGGAGGTGGGCAGCGCCAGCGCGGAGATCAGCGTGGAGCGCCAGTCCCGCATGAAGACGAAGATGATCAGCACGGCCATGAGGCCGCCGAAGATGATGTGGCCGCGCACGTCGCGTACGTTCTCGCGGATGCCGTCCGCATCGCTGTGCACCTGGCGGATCTCCAGCTGCGGGAAGCTGGGACCAACCCTGGCGAGCGCCGCCTCGATCTTGGAGGCGATGTCCACCGTATTGGCCCCCGACTGCTTGCGGACCGAGAACGACACCGCGTCGGCGCCGTTGAGCCGCGTCGTGGACGTGCGCTCCTCGTAACCGTCCACGACGGTGCCGACGTCCTTGACGCGGACGGTGGAGCCTCCGGTCGAGCGGAGGATGACGCGCTCGATCTCCGACGCCGTGGCGAATTCCCCCTTCGTGCGGAGCGACACCGATTGGCCGTCGCGCTTCACCTGACCGCCGGGCACGTCCAGGTTCTCGGCCGTCAGCCTGGCGGCCACCTCCGAGATGGGCATCTGCAGCGCTTCGAGCCGGCGCGGATCCAGGTTCACCTGGATCTCGCGCACTTCGCCGCCATTCACCTGCACCGCCGCGACGCCATCGATCTGCTCCAGCAGCGGCTTCAGGTCGTCTTCCACCTGCCGCCGCGTGACGTCGGTCGGTTGTGTGGACCCGACGGCGAACACCATGATCGGGAGGGCCGCGACGTCGAACCGCTCGATCGTGGGATCCTCGATGTCCTGCGGCAGGCGATTGCGAATCGCCGCCACCTTCTCCCGCACCTCCGCGGCCGCCGCCTGCGGATCGACCTCGAGACGCAACTCCACACCGACGCGCGCGAAACCCTCGGTCGAGGTCGAGATGACGCGCTTCACCCCGTTGATGCCGGCGATGGCGTCCTCGATGGGCTTGGTGACGAGGGTCTCGACTTCCTCCGGCGCGGCTCCCGGGTAGATCACCGAGACGTTCACGAAGGGGAAGTTCACCTCCGGGAACAGGTCGATGCCCAGCCGTGTCATCGAGACGATGCCCAGGACCACGAAGCTGACAATGAACATCGTGGCGAAGACGGGCCGCTTGATCGAAGTATCAGATATCCACATGACCTGACTCGTCTGGATCGGAGTGCCGTGCGCGTCAGCGGGTGGGGACCGCGCGCACCTTCGTGCCCGGGGCCACCTGGCGTCGGGCGTCGGCGACTACGGTGTCGCCCGCGGCGAGGCCGCTGACGATCTGCACGCGTCCGCCGTCGGCGAGGCCTTCCTCGACCTCCACCGGCGTCACGCTGCCATCCTGCACCTTCAGCACGACGCGTTTGCCGTCCCGGGTGCCGACCGCCTCGCGCGGCAGCAGCACCGCGTTGGCCGCGCTGGATTCCACGATCCGGGCCGAGGCGTACATGCCCGACAGCAGGTGGCGCTCCTCGTTCGGTACGCGCACCTCGATGCGGAAGTGCCGGTTCCGTTCGTCCACCTCGGGCGCGATGGCGACCAGTTCGCCCTCGAAGACCTGCCCGGGCTTGGCCTGCGCCTCGATGCGCGCCTTCATCCCCACGCGCAGCCGTCCCGCCTCCATCTCCGACACGCCGGCCTCGAGCTTCATCTGCCGGAGATCGGCGACCACGACCACGGGCTTGTCGCCCGGGATGGTGCCGGCGTCGTAGTTGCGTTCGACGATGTGGCCCGTGACCGGCGCGGTGACGGTCGTGTTGCGCTGGACCTCGCGGGCGCGCCTCAGCGACGCCTCGGCCTGCGCCAGGTTGGCCGTGGCGAGATCGCGCTGCGCCAGGCCGGCGCGGTGTGCCGTCTGCGCGGCGTCCAGCCGCTGGCGGGGCAGTGCACCCCCATCGAACAGCACTTTCGCCCGCTCGGCCTCGAGCGTCGCGTTGGCGAGCGACGCCTCCGCGGTCTCGAGCGCCGCCCTGGCGACCGCCACGGCGGCGGTCGCCGCGTCCGCCTGCGCATCAATCTCCCGCCGGTCGATGGTGGCGATGGTCTGGCCCTCCCGGACGACATCGCCGATCTCCACCAGCACCTGTTCGAGCGTGCCGGGCACGCGCGGCTTCACCGGCACACGCGTGCGCGGGGCGAGCGTCCCCGAGATCTCGAGGGCCGCCTCGATGGTACCGGCCGTGGCCGTCACCACGGGCACGTCGACCGTCGCGACGACGGGCTCGGCCTGGCTCTGGGCCGTGGCCTGCGGCGACTGGCAGCCGGCGGCGAGCAGGGCCAGCCCCAGGACAGATGCGGGGACGACAGCGTGGCTACGGTTCATCGGAGACTCCAACGGGTGTGACCGCGCTGCCTTCGGCCAGGCATTCGCGCGGATTGAAGGTGGTCGGGCAGCCGGCCTGCAGGCCGGCGATCACCGCCTCGAGCACGTCGCGAGCCAGCAGGTCCCGGTCCTCGCCGGGCGACAGCCGCTGGCAGAGGGCGAGGACCGACGGGCCCATGAGGGCGCCCCAGAGCACGTGCATCGCGGCTGACGGATTGAGTGTGGGGGGCAGTTCTCCAGCGTCGATCGCGCGCTGCAGCCCGCTCGTGGCCTCCGCCATCAACGATTGCAGGATCTCGAAGCCTTCCCATCCCTCGGTGATCTTGGGGACCGACCGGTCGACGAACATCAGCTCGAAGTACGCGGGTTGCTCCTTCGAGAACTCGTAGAACGCCCACCAGTTGGCGCGGATGTGATCGAGGGGGGTGCCACCCGGCTCCGCCGCCTTCAACCGGGCGTCCAGACGACGGAAGCCGTCCTCGGCGAGCGCCATGAAGATATCGTCCTTGCTCGCGAAGTAGCTGTAGATGGCAGCCGGGCTGTACTCGATGCGCTCCGCGATCTTGCGGATGGAGACGTTGCGATACCCTTCCAGGATGAACAGGTCGCGGGCCACGTCGAGAATGGACTGCCGTACAGCCTGCTTTTCACGGTCCTGACGCTCTTTGCTTCCCATAGTGTTTGAACAGTGTTCAGCGACCTAACAGCATTAGACGGCGGTCGGGCAGGGCTGGTTCCGGCGCGCAGGTCCGTTCGAGGATGAGCCATGCAAGTCACTGAAAACAGGCATCTTGTGGCCGTAACACTCGCGATGGCCGCTACGCTGTGGGTCCTGCTCCTCGTCGCCGCGCCCTGGGTGGCCGGCCAGGCGGGTGAGCTGGGCGGCGTGCTCTATGCCATCGGCGCGCTGGTGTGCCACCAACGACCGGAACGTTCCTTCCATCTGGGAACGGTCCAGCTGCCGGTGTGTGCGCGCTGTCTGGGGGGGTATGCGGGGGTGGCGGCCGGTCTTGCCGCCTGGGCTGTCGCCTCGCGGTGGCGGCGGGCACCGTGGACGCGCGTGGCGGCGATTCGGACACTGGCGGCCAGCGGGCTCCCGACCGGCCTCACCGTGGCGAGCGCCTGGCTGGGCGTGGGCGATCCGTCGAACGCCTGGCGTGCCGCGCTGGCAGTGCCGCTGGGTGTGGTCGGTGGGGCGGTGCTCGGCGCGGTCAGCACGGACCACCTGAAGTAAACTGCTGCCTCGTGCCTCCGCCTCTCGTCTGGCTCGTTTCGTGGCTCGTGCCCGGAGCCGGACATCTTCTCCAGGGACGTCTCCAGAAGGGCGTCATCTTCTTCGTGGCGATCTCCGCCATGTTCGCGATCGGCCTCGCGCTGGACGGGCGCCTGTTCCCGTTCGACTTCACCGAGCCCCTCGTCGGGCTCGCCGCCCTGGCGACGCTGGCGACGGGCGTACCGTACTTCGTGGCCTCGGCTTTCGGCCTCGGGCAGGGCGTCGTCACCGCGGTCGCCTACGAATACGGCAACGCCTTCCTCATCGTCGCAGGCCTGCTGAACATGCTCGTCGCGCTCGACGCGTTCGACGTGCGCATGGGGCGGAAGTGAGCCGGTCATGACCTCGCACCTGGCCCTGCTCGTCCTCTTCGCGTTCTTCGTCTCGCTGGTCTTCGCGGTGATCGGCCGCGATGCGCCTCGCGATCAGCTGGCACTCGGGCTCAAGTACTTCGGGGCGTTCGTCGGCGCCGGCCTGCTGCTCGGCTGGCTGATGTTCCCCCTGCCGTTCTGAGCGGCCGTTTCGGCCTTCTGCCTTGTGCCTTCTGCCTTGACCCGCCTGCTGTTGCTCTGGGGACCGGTGGTCCTCTACATGGCCGCGCTCTTCATCCTCTCGTCGCAGCCCGTGCTGCCCGGCGCGTCGCTGACGCCGGACTGGACACAGCACGGCGCGGCCTACGCCGGTCTGGCGGTGGTCACCCTGCGGGCGACTGCGGGCGGACGGTGGTCGGGGGTGGGCGCGGGGGCGCTGCTCGCGGCGTGGGTGATTGCGGCGCTGTATGGAGTGAGCGACGAGGTGCACCAGTCGTTCGTGCCCGAACGCATGGCCGATGTGCGGGACATCGTCGCCGACGCGGTCGGGGCCGCGCTGGGCCTCGGTGCCGCGTGGGCGTGGAGTATTATCAGGCGGTCATCATGACCTTTGACAACCTGCTGTTCGAGCGCGACGGAGCCGTCGCCGTCCTGACGTTCAACCGGCCGACCGTGTTGAATGCGCTCAACGCCGACACGCTCCGCGAGCTGGACGCGGCCGTCACGGCCCTGGGCGGCGATGCGGAGGTGCGTGCGATCATCTTGACGGGCGCGGGCGAGAAGGCCTTCGTCGCCGGAGCCGACATCAACGAGCTCGCGGTCCTCACCCCCGTGCAGGGCAAGGAGCACGCCCGCCACGGGCAGCACGTCTTCGATCGGATCGAGCAGCTGGGGAAGCCCGTCATCGCGGCCATCAACGGCTTCGCGCTCGGCGGCGGGTGCGAGCTCGCCATGGCGTGCACGCTGCGCATCGCGGCGGACACGGCCCGGCTCGGCCAGCCGGAGATCAACCTGGGCATCATCCCCGGCTATGGTGGCAGCCAGCGGCTGCCACGACTCGTCGGGAAGGGCCGCGCGCTCGAGATCCTGCTCAGCGGCGACATGGTGACGGCCCAGCGTGCGTACGAGATCGGGCTGGTCAACCAGGTCGTTCCGGCCGCCGAGCTGATGGCGGCCGCGCGCAAGACGGCACACGCGCTGGCGTCCAAGGCCCCGATTGCCATCCGCTACATCATCGAGGCCGTGAACCAGGGGCTCGACATGCCGCTCGGGCAGGGGCAGTTCCTCGAGACGTCCCTGTTCGGCGCGATTGCCTCCACCGAGGACACCCGGGAGGGGACGACGGCGTTTCTCGCGAAGCGGAAGGCCACCTGGAAGGGACGGTAGCGGTGAGGGTCGTCATCGTGGTGGCGCGCTTCAACGATTTCGTCACCGAGCGTCTGCTGAGCGGCGCGCGTGCGGCGCTGGCCGATGCCGGGCTCAGCCCGGACTCGGTCGACGTGCACCACGTGCCGGGGGCGTTCGAGGTTCCGCTGGCCGCCGAAGCGGCTGCCGCGCGTGGAGACGTGGCCGGTGTGGTGTGTCTCGGCTGCCTCATCAAGGGGGCCACGCCGCACTTCGAGTACATCGCGTCGGCGTGCGCCCACGGCATCATGGCCGCGCAGTCGAAGACCGGCGTGCCGATGGCGTTCGGGGTCCTGACCACGAATTCGGCCGAGGAGGCGCTCGAGCGGGCGGTGCCGGGGCCGGGGAACAAGGGACGCGAGGCCGCGGAGGCCGTGCTGGCGATGATCGACGTGCTGGCGCGGGTGCGCGGAGCCGGTCGGTGACCGACGCCGCCGATGCGCGGTGGGCTGGGCGCCAGCGCGCGCGTGCGGCAGCCGTCCAGGTGCTGTACGAGTGCGAGGTGGGGCACCTGGCGCTCGCTGAGGCGATGGGCGTGCTCGATCGGGTCGGCGAGCCCGAGGCGGCGGCGCTCGACGCGGCCGATCGCGCGTTTGCCGAGACGCTCGCGGGTGGTGTGCTGGCCGACGCCGCGGCGCTCGACGAGCGGATTGGCCAGGCGGCCCGCCACTGGCGCGTGGAGCGCATGGCCACGCTCGACCGGATCGTGCTGCGGCTGGCCGTGCACGAATGGCTGGCACGGCCGGAGACGCCCCCGCGCGTGGTCATCAACGAGGCCATCGAGCTGGCACGGGCGTTCAGCGGCGAGGACGCCGCGAAGTTCGTCAACGGCGTGCTGGACGGCGTCTTCCGGGCGCTGAAGGCCGAAGGCAGGGTCGTGGAGTAGCGGCCGTTCGCCGCAGAGCGAGGAGAGCGAGACGCGTGTCCAGCAACGAAGAAGCACAGATGGCCCAGCGCCGGGCCAATCTCGACGCGATTGTCGCGCTCGGCTTCGAGGCCTATCCCAACCGGTTCGAGACCACCCACACGGTGGGCGCGCTGGTCGCGGCGCATGCAGCGTCGGAGGCCGCGGAGCTGGAGGCGACACGCGTCGAGACGGTCACGGCCGGGCGCATCCTCAGCATCCGCAACTTCGGGAAAGCCTCGTTCCTGGTGCTCTCCGACGGTCGCTCCCGCATCCAGGTGTACGTGCGGCAGGATTCGCTCCCGGCGCGTGACTACCAGCTGTCGAAACTGCTGGACTTCGGCGATCAGGTCGGCGTGGCGGGCCATCTCTTCCGCACCAAGACGAACGAGCTGTCGATCTGGGCGACGTCGGTGACGTTCCTCGCCAAGTGCTTCATCCCGCTGCCGGAGAAGTGGCACGGCCTGCAGGACGTCGAGATTCGCTATCGCCAGCGGTACCTGGACCTCATCGTCAACCCCGACGTCCGGCGCGTGTTCGAGGTCCGCAGCCGCACCGTGGCCGCCGTCCGTGACTTCCTCACCGGGCACGGCTTCCTCGAGGTCGAGACGCCGATGATGCAGGTGATCGCCGGCGGGGCGCTGGCGCGGCCGTTCGTGACCCACCACAACGCGCTCGACATGCGGCTCTTTCTGCGCATCGCGCCGGAGCTGTATCTCAAGCGGCTCACCGTCGGCGGGATCGAACGCGTGTTCGAGATCAACCGCAACTTCCGGAACGAGGGGATTTCCACCCAGCACAACCCCGAGTTCACGATGCTCGAGTTCTACTGGGCGTACGTGGACTACCAGGTGCTGATGAAGTTCACGGAAGAGTTGCTGTCCTTCGTTGCACGCGCCGCCGTCGGGGCCGAGCAGGTGCCGTTCGGCGAGCACACCATCAGCCTCCAGGCGCCCTTCCGACGCCTGTCGCTGCGGCATGCTGCCGCAGACGAGGCCTCGCGAAAGCTGGGGGTGCCGGTGCTGGTCGAGGAGCTGCGGAGTGTCGACGCCGCGCGCGCCATCGCGGGCCGGCTGGGCATCGAGGTGGCGCCGACCGCCGGGGCCGGGAAGGTGGCCAGCGACATCTTCGAGCACCTCTGGCAGGATCAGCTCATCCAGCCCACGTTCGTCTACGACTTCCCGACGGAGGTGTCACCGCTCTCGAAGCAGAAGGCGGACGATCCGGAGACGGTGGAGCGGTTCGAGCTCTACATCGGCGGCTTCGAGGTCGCTAACGCCTTCAGCGAGCTGAACGACCCGGCCGAGCAGCGGCGGCGCTTCGAGGCGCAGATCGCCGAGCGGGCGAGGGGGGATGCCGAGGCGCACGCGATGGACGAGGACTACGTGCGGGCCCTCGAGTACGGGATGCCGCCGGCGGGCGGCGAGGGCATCGGCATCGATCGCCTCGTGATGCTGCTCACCAACTCGCCCTCCATCCGCGACGTGATCCTCTTCCCGCTGATGCGTCCTCGCGACTGATGGCCACGCACGGGACCTGACGGGTTCGCCATGCCCTACGAGCTGCAGATCGCCCTTCGCTACCTGCTGGCCAAGCGCCGCCAGGTGTTCATTTCGGTGATCTCGCTGGTCTCGACCATCGGCGTCACCGTGGGCGTGATGGCGCTCGTCATCGCGCTGGCCCTGATGACGGGCCTGCAGAACGAGCTGCGCGATCGCATCCTCGGATCGTCGGCGCACGTCTACGTGTGGAAACCGAGCGGCCTCACGGACTACCGCGCGGAAGTGGAGAAGCTGAAGGCCATTCCCGGCGTGCTCGGCGCCGCGCCGGCGCTGCTGGGGAAGGCCCTTGTGACCAGCGAGCGCGGCGAGGGGTTCATCACGGTCAAGGGCATCGACCCGCTCCTCGAGGGCGACGTCACCGACATCGGCCGCTCCATGACCGCCGGCGCGGTCGAGGACCTGCACCCGGCCACCGACGAGGCGTTCGCCGGCATCCTGATCGGCAAGGACCTCAGCGGCCGGCTCGGCGCGTTCGAGGGGGACGTCATCACGCTGGTGACGCCGCAGGGGTCGCTGTCGCCCATGGGGTTGATGCCGCTCCAGCGGCGCGTGCAGATTGTCGGCACCTTCAGGCTCGGGCTCTTCGAGTTCGACCAGTCGTACGGCTTCGTCGATCTCGAGACGGCCTACCGGCTGACGGGCCACGACCAGCCCGACCACATCGAGATCCGCGTCGCGGACATCTACGATGCGCCGGCGGTGGCCGACGCGATCCAGGAACGACTCGGCCCGGACTACCTGACCCAGGATTGGTCCGACATGAACCAGTCGCTCTACTCGGCCCTGTGGCTCGAGAAGATCGCCATGGGCATCGGCATCGGGCTGATTGTGATGGTCGCCGCGCTCAACATCGTCGCCTCCCTCGTCCTGCTGGTCATGGAGAAGACGCGCGACATCGCCATCCTCAAGACGATGGGCGCCTCCGCGCGAAGCGTGATGCTGATCTTCCTGATGCAGGGGATGATCATCGGCGTGGTGGGCACGGTCGCCGGGGCGAGCGCAGGAGCGCTGATCGCGTGGGTGCTGGACCGGTATCGTCTCATCAGCATTCCCAGCGACGTCTACCAGGTGACCTACCTGCCGTTCACCCTGCTGCCCTTCGACGCGCTGATGGTGGTCGCCGGCGCCGTGCTCGTGTGCTTCCTCGCCACGCTGTATCCCTCACGCCAGGCCGCGAAGCTCGATCCGGCCCAGGCGCTGCGCTTCGAGTGACCGCGATGGCCTTCGTCGTGGCGACCGACCTGTCGAAGTCCTACCCGGTGGCGGGACGCCGCCTACAGGTGCTGCGCGGGTTGTCGCTCACGGTGGAGCGCGGCGAGATGGTGGCGATCATGGGTGCCTCGGGCGTGGGGAAGAGCACGCTGCTGCACCTGCTCGGCGGTCTCGATCGCCCGGATGCGGGGACCATCCGCGTGGGCGAGCACACCATCACCGGCATGCCCGACATGGAGCTGGTGGCTTTCCGGAACCAGCAGGTGGGATTCGTGTTCCAGTTCCATCATCTGCTGCCGGAGTTCTCGGCCGTGGAGAACGCCGAGATGCCGCTCCGGATTGCGCGCGTGCCCGTGGCGCAGGCGCGCCCGCGGGCCACGGACCTGCTGACGCGGGTGGGGCTGGCGGACCGGCTCGATCACCGGCCGGGCATGCTGTCGGGCGGCGAGCAGCAGCGCGTGGCGGTGGCCAGGGCCCTGGTGAATCAGCCCGCGTTGCTGCTGGCCGACGAGCCGACCGGCGACCTCGACGAGGGCACGGCGGACGCGTTGCACGCGTTGCTGCGCGAGATGCACCGCGCGTTCGGGCTGACAGCCATCCTGGCCACCCACAACCCGCGCCTGGCGGAGCAGTGCGACCGCGTGCTGCGCTTGGAGGGCGGCGCACTGCGGTAGGCGGGCGCTTCGCGCCCGTAGGCCTACGGTAGGCGACCCTTCGGGTCGCAGGCGCGCCTCCAGCGCGCAGGGCTGTCCCACCGAGCCGCGAAGCGGCGAGGCCTACGGCGCGTAGCGCCGCCCACCGCAGGCCTACGGCCGCGAAGCGGCCGCCTACTTCACGTGCGCCCTGAACCACTCCAGCGTGCGTTGCCATGCCAGCTGTGCCGCGGCCTCGTCGAAGCGCGGGGTCGTGTCGTTGTTGAACCCGTGCTGCGTGCCGGGGTAGAGGTGGCGCTCGTACTTCACGCCGGCGGCCTTGAGCGCGCCCTCGTACTCGGGCCAGCTCGCGTTGATCCGTTCGTCGACGGCGGCCGACTGGATCAGCATCGCGGCCTTGATCTTCGCCACGTCGGCGGTGGTTGGTGAACTGCCGTAGAACGGTACGCCCGCGCTGAGGTCGGGAAGCTGAGTGGCCAGGTAGTTCACCACCCCGCCCCCGTAGCAGAAGCCCACCGCCCCTAACCTGCCCGTGGTCTCCGGCCGGGCCTTCAGCCAGTTGGCCGCCGCGATGAAGTCCGCCCGGGTCTTCGCCTGATCGAGCTTCGGGAACAGCTCGCGGGCCTTGTCCTCGTTGCCGGGATACCCGCCGAGCGGGAACAGCGCGTCGGGCGCGAAGGCGACGAAGTTGTCGAGCGCCAGTCGCCGCGCGATGTCCTCGATGTGCGGGTTGAGGCCGCGGTTCTCGTGGATCACCAGGATGCCGGGCAGCTTGCCGGCCGGCCCGGCCGGACGGACGAAATAGCCGCGCATCCTGCCGGATCCGGTGGGTGAGTCGTACTCGATGTGCTCGGCCGTGATCCGGGCGTCCTCCGGCTTGACGACCTGCGCCTCAGCGAACTTCGGGCTGAGCTGCTCGAGCAGCATGGCCGCGGTGACGCCGCCGACGGCGTACTTCGCCGCCTTGTCGAGGAAGCCGCGGCGGTCGAGCGCACCGTGCACGTAGGCGTCGAACAGGATCAGGAGTTCCTGATCGAAATCGTGAGCCGTCTTGCGTTCCATGAGCGGGGCCTCCTAGCGCGTGAGATGCGCCAACTCGAAAATGACGTCTGCGATGGCGGAGTAGTCGTCCTCGCCCCGGCCGGCGGCCACCTGCGCGTTGACGATCTGGCTGACGACCGCCGAGGTGAGCGCGGGCACGCCAGCCTCGCCCAGCGCGGACATCGCGATGCCGAAGTCCTTCTTGAACAGCTTCCCCTTGAAACCGGGCTTGTAGTTCGCCGTGATCATGCGCTCGCCATGCACCTCGAGCACGCGGCTCTGCGCGAAGCCTCCCATCAGCGCCGCGCGGACCTTCATGGGGTCCACGCCGCTCTTCCTCGCGAGGGCGATGGCCTCGGCGACCACGGCCATCGTGCCGCCGAGCACGATCTGGTTGCACGCCTTGCAGATCTGGCCGGCGCCGGACTCGCCGACATGCACGATCTTCTCCGGCGTGCCCATGGCGGAGAGCACCGGCAGCACCTGGCCGAGCGCCGCACCGTCTCCGCCCACCATGAAGGTGAGCGTCCCGCCGATGGCGCCAATCTCGCCGCCGCTGACGGGCGCGTCCAAGTAGGCGGCATCGCGCGCGGCCGTCTCCCGGGCCAGCCGGCGAGCCGTGGCCGGCGCGATCGTGGACGAGTCCACGATCACCGTCCCCGGTTGGAGGGCGCTGAAGACGCCGTGCTCGCCTTCCAGCACGGCCTCGACATCGGGGCCATCGGGCAGCATCGTGATGATGGTCCGGGCGTGGAGGGCCACCGCGGCAGGTGTGTCCGCGGCGCGGGCCCCGGCCGCGACGAGCTCGTCCACGGGGCCGCGGCTCCGGCTGTGCACGACCACCTCGAAGCCATGTTTGCGGAGGTTGAGCGCCATGGGCCTGCCCATCAGGCCGAGGCCGATGAATCCAATCGGGGTGGACATATGCGGCGTTACGTTACAGGCAAGGGGGGAAGGGTGCAAGGTGCAAGGGTGCAAGGGTGCAGGGGTGCAAGGGTGCAGGGGTGCAAGGGTGCAGGGTGCAGGGTGCAGGGTGCTTCGTTAGAATTGCGGCATGAAGACGGTTCCTGTGGTCATGCTGGCGGGTCTTGTGCTGGCGGGTGGTGTTTCCGTGCGCGGCGGGCAGGTGGCGCGGGTGGCGCCGGCGTCGGTGGGGCTTGATGGGGCGGTGCTGGGGCAGGCGACGGCGCTGCTGCAATCGCTGGTGGCCGAGGGCGCCATTGCCGGCGCCGTGGCGGGCGTGGCGCGGCGCGATCAGGTGGCCTACCTCGAAGCCGTCGGCGTCCAGGACCTGACGACGCGCGTGCCGATGAACGAGCGGTCGCTCTTCCGCATCTACTCGATGACCAAGCCCATCACGGCCGTCGCGGTGATGATGCTGCACGACGAAGGTCGCTTCCGTCTCGACGATCCCGTGTCGAAGTACCTGCCCGAGTTCGCCGACGTCCGGGTCGGTGCCGGGCCGGCGGCGCGGCCGGCCACCCGGCCGGTCACCATCGAGGATTTGCTCCTGCACACCTCGGGCCTGAGCCACCGGACCTCGGAGTTGTATCGGGATCTCCAGGTGCGCTCGCGCGCCGACACGCTGGCGCAGTTCGTCACGAAGATCACCCGGGCGCCCCTGATGGAGGATCCGGGCACGCGATTCCGCTACAGCGAGGCGACGACCGTGCTGGGCCGGCTCATCGAGGTGTGGACCGGCCAGCCGTTTGATCGGGTCCTCGACCAGCGCGTCCTGGGTCCCCTCAAGATGGCGGACACCGCGTTCTGGGTCCCGCCCGATGCCCGGCCGCGCCTGGCCACCGTCTACGGACCGAGCCCGGCGGGCACGCTGGCCCCCGTCGACATCGAGGCCGTGCCGTTCACCGAGCGACCCACGCTGCTGGAAGGGGCAGTGGGGCTCGTGTCCTCGGTACCGGACTTCCTCCGCTTCGCCCGGATGCTCCTGAACGAGGGGACGCTCGACGGCGTCCGGCTCCTGAAGGCGGACACGGCCCGGCGCATCGTGGCCAACGGCCTGCCGCCGGCGGTACTGCAAGCCCGGGGCGGGGGCCGGATGGGCTGGGGCCTCGCGAACGTCAACGTCGTGATGGACCCATCGGGCGTCAACTATCCCGCCCGCGTGGGGGAGTACGGTTGGGACGGCACGGCGGGCACCATATTCTGGAACGATCCGGCCGCCGGCACGGTGATCGTCCTGATGACGCAGAGCGCCCCGGCCAATCCGGCAGGGATCCGGCAGCGCTTCAAGGCGGTCGTGGACGGCGCGATCCGTGAGGCTCCCGTGATCCAATTCGCCGAAGTGATAGAAATACAGGCACTTAGGCGGCCCCCCCTGCTCGGGGCGGTCCCGTTCTGCCGTATAATGGCTCCACAAGGGGGCTTCGGCGTCGGATGTTCGAACGCTACACCGAACGAGCACGACGGGTGCTCTTTTTCGCCCGCTACGAAGCGAGTCAGCTCGGAAGCATCTCGATCGAGACCGAGCACCTGCTGCTGGGGCTGATTCGCGAAGGGAAGGGCCTGACGAGCCGGATCTTCGCGCGCTCCCACCTCTCCCTGGAGAGCATTCGCAAGGACATCGAGGGCCGGACGGTCTTTCGGGAGAAAGTCTCCACGTCCGTGGAGATCCCGTTCAGTGCCGAGACCAAGCGCGTCCTGCAGTACGCGGCCGAGGAGGCCGATCGGCTGCTGCACAACTACATCGGCACCGAGCACCTGCTGCTGGGGATCCTCCGGGAGGAGCGGTCCGTCGCCGCCACCATCCTCATGGAGAAGGGCATGCGGCTGCACCAGGTGCGCGAAGACATCGTGCAGCTGCTGAACGAGAAGACCACCTTGACGCGCGTGAAGGAAACGCCCCTGCTCGCGGAGTTCAGCCGCGACCTGACCGAGTCGGCGATGAAGAACCAGCTGGATCCCCTGGTCGGGCGCGATTACGAGCTCGAGCGGGTCCAGCAGGTGCTCTGCCGCCGCACCAAGAACAACGCCGTGCTCATCGGCGAACCCGGCGTCGGGAAGACGGCCATCGTCGAGGGGCTGGCGCAGAAGATCGTCTACGGCGACGTCCCGCACTTCCTTGCCGACAAGCGGATCCTCGCGCTCGACATCTCGCTGATCGTGGCGGGCACGAAGTACCGCGGACAGTTCGAGGAGCGCCTCAAGGCGATCATGAAGGAGCTCACCGAGAACCCGAACATCATCGTGTTCATCGACGAGCTCCACACGCTGGTGGGCGCGGGATCGGCCGAAGGCTCCCTGGATGCCGCCAACATCCTGAAGCCGGCCCTCTCGCGCGGCGAGATCCGCTGCATCGGCGCCACGACACCCGCCGAGTACCGCAAGTACATCGAGAAGGACCGCTCGCTCGAGCGGCGCTTCCAGGCGATCAAGGTGGACCCGCCCTCCGAGGGCGAGACGATCGAGATCCTGCTGGGCATCAAGGACCGGTACGAGACGTTCCACCATGTCGAGTACACCCGCGAGGCCGTCGAAGCCGCGGTGTACCAGTCCAGCCGCTACATCACCGATCGCTTCCTCCCCGACAAGGCCATCGACCTGGTGGACGAGGCCGGCGCGCGCGCGAAGCTGCGCGAGGCCGGCTACAGCGAGGAGTTCGGGGAGATCAACAAGAGCATCCGTGTGGCCGTCGAGCAGATGGAGAGCGCGGTCTCGCAGAAGGAGTTCGACAAGGCGCAGTTCTACCGCGAGCAGGAGCAGAACGCCCGGGAGAACCTGCAGCTGGTGCGGGAGAAGTTCGACGTGCGCTCCAGCACCCGCCGCGTCGTGGTGTCACGTGCCGACATCGACGAAGTGGTCTCCAAGTGGACCGGCGTGCCGCTCTCCTCGATCAACCAGGACGAGGGCGACAAACTGCTGCGGATGGAGGCAGAGCTCCATCGCCGGGTGATCAGCCAGGAGCGCGCCATCTCTGCCGTGTCGCGGGCCATCCGGCGCTCGCGCGCCGGGTTGAAGAACCCCAATCGCCCCGTGGGCAGCTTCATGTTCCTCGGGCCGACCGGCGTCGGCAAGACCGAACTGGCCCGCGCGCTCGCGCAGTTCCTGTTCGGCAGCGAGCACGCCCTCATCCGCTTCGACATGTCGGAGTACATGGAGAAGCACTCGGTCTCCAAGCTGATCGGGTCGCCACCCGGGTACGTCGGGCACGAGGAGGGCGGGCAGCTCACCGAGAAGGTGAAGCGGAACCCCTACTCGGTGGTCCTGCTCGACGAGATCGAGAAGGCGCACCCCGACATCTTCAACATCCTGCTGCAGGTCTTCGAGGACGGGCACCTGACCGACGGGCTGGGCAATCGCGTGAACTTCAAGAACGCGATCCTGATCATGACCTCGAACATCGGCGCCCGCTTCATCCAGAAGAAGGCGTCGCTCGGCTTCCAGGCGGACCAGGTCGACCAGCAGAAGGGGGTCCAGGAGATGGTGCTCGGGGAGGTCAAGCGCACCTTCAACCCCGAGTTCATCAACCGCGTGGACGAGCTGATCGTCTTCGAGGCCCTGACCGACGACGACCTGCGGCACATCCTGTCGCTGCTGGTGGATCAGCTCAACGCGAACCTGACGGACCGGAAGATGAAGGTCATCCTGTCGCCGGAGGTGAGCGACTGGATCATCGAGGTGACCTGCAAGGACCGGTCGTATGGGGCCCGGCCCCTGCGGCGCGCCATCCAGCGCTACGTGGAGGACCCCCTGGCCGAGGAGCTGATCCGTGGGCACCTCCAGGGTGGCGAAATCGAGGTGTACCTGGAGGCCGGGCAATTGACCTATCGACCGGCGGGCGCCCCCGTGGCAGCCGGCCGGCGGCTGACCGCAAACGTCTGAACGTGCAGTACAATTGGTCGTTTCAAGCCAGCGCCGGATAGGTGTGTACTTGCGGTTTCCAGTGATCTCGGGCCTCGTGGCCCTGTGCCTGCTGTCGGTATCCGTGCCCGTGTCTGCGGCTGAGGTGGCGCCGTGGCAGAGCGGCATCGTCTCGTCCGCGGACGTCCCCGGGCCTGCCCTTCAGGCCCCGACGCCGCAGGTCCCGGCACCGCCAGGCCCGGGGCCGCAGACGCCGGCACCCGCCCAGCCGGCGCCCATCCGGACGCCGCCCGCGGGATCGGCCCCGGTCGTCCGCTCCCTCGAGCTGCGGTTCCACCCCGTCAACGAATCGCTCATCGAGCCGCAGACCTACCTCTACTACATCCAGACCCAGGCCAGTCGCCCCACCGACGGCGTCTGGGTGCCGTACACCGACGATACCGAACGGGTCCTGCTCGACGATTTCAAGCGGCTCTGGGCCACCAACTTCCTGGACAACCTCTGGGTCGAGGTGAACGACGATGCCTATCCCAACGGGGTAGTGGGCAAGCGCGTCATCTACCACATGGAGGAACGGCCCCGGGTCAAGATCGTGGACTACACGGGGTCGAGCAAGGTCGAGCGTACCAAGGTGGACGAGAAGATGAAGGAGCTGGGTATCTCGCTCCGGCTCGACTCGTTCCTCGACGAAGGAGTGGTGCGCCGCGTCAAGGGCATCGTCCGGGATCTCATGGCCGAGAAGGGGTATGAGTTCGCCGAGGTGACGTCGAGCGTCGAGGCGCTGCCGGGAGGCCCGAAGCTGGTCAAGGTGGTCTTCGACGTGCAGGAGGGGCCGCAGGTCAAGGTCCGCACCATCAACTTCGAGGGCAACGAGGCGGTGGGCGACGGGACGCTCAAGCGCCAGATGAAGTCCACCAAGGAGCACTGGTGGTTGTCGTGGATCTCCGGCCGCGGCAAGTACCAGGAGGCCAAGTTCGAAGAGGACGCCGACCACATCGTCGAGTTCTACCGGAACCGGGGCTACGTGCAGGCGCGCGTGGGGCAGCCGGAGCTCAAGGTGCTCGAGGACAGCACCGACCAGCAGACGCGCTGGGTCCAGCTGAACATCCCCGTGGACGAAGGTCCGCGCTTCAAGGTGGGCAAGTTCGAGTTCGACGGCAACACCGTCATCAAGTCCGACTTCCTGCGGCCGCTGTTCAAGTTGAACGCGGGGGACTGGTACAGCGAGAAGCGGATCCGCGACGGGCTGATCAAGTCGCGGGAAGTGTACGGGGGCGGCGGCTACTTCGAGTTCACGGGCTATCCCGACCTCCAGTTCCAGATGGCGGCCGAAGCGCCCCTGGCCGGTCCGGCCGAGCCCACCGTCGACGTGACGATGCGGCTCACCGAGGGCGATCAGTACTTCATCAACCGCCTCACGTTCACCGGGAACACCACGACGCGGGACAACGTCATCCGGCGCGAGATGCGGGTCCTGGAGGGCGGGGTCTTCAGTACCGAGGCCCTCAAGTTCAGCGTCCGCCGGCTGAACCAGCTCGGGTACTTCAAGAGCATCGAGGAGCAGGGCAGCCAGGCCGTGGACGTGCAGAAGACGCCCAACTCGAAGAACGAGGTGGACGTCACGCTGAAACTCGAGGAACAGAACCGCAACCAGCTCACCTTCGGCGCGGGGGTGTCGCAGTTCGAGGGATTCTTCGGCCAGCTCTCGTTCCAGACGGCGAACTTCATGGGCCGCGGCGAGTCGCTCACCGTCTCGGTGCAGGTGGGGTCGCGGGCGGAGAACTACCAGCTCGCGTTCACCGAGCCGTTCCTGTTCGACCGCTCCATCACCGGCGGGTTCGACGTCTACAAGCGCACCCTGCGCTACATCGACCAGTTCACGCAGGAATCCACGGGCGGGAACCTGTCCATGGGGTTTCCCGTCCGGAACTTCTCCCGGATGTTCTTCACCTACAGCTACGAGAACGTGCGCGTGTCGGAGCTGAACCCGTTCTACAACAACCCGATCCTGATCGCGCAGAACCCGTTCCTGGCCGATTCGCTGCTGCTGGGCGTGGGCGGCAAGCGCACCATCAGCAAGGTCGTGCCGAGCTTCGTCCACAACACGGTCGACAACCCCATCTTTCCGAACCAGGGGCGCCGGATCACGGCGAGCATCGACCTGGCCGGCCCGGGCGGTAATACGTACTTCATCAAGCCCCGTTTCGAGATGGTACAGCTCTGGAAGCACCTGCCGCGCACCACCTTTGGCGTCCGCGGGCAGATCGAGTACGTGCGTCCGTATGGCGAGACCGAGGTGCTGCCGATCTACGAAACGCTGTTTCTGGGCGGCGAGTACAGCGTCCGCGGCTTCGACATCCGGTCCATTGGCCCGCGCGATCTGCGGACGGGCCTCGTGCTCGGCGGCAACAAGAGCCTGTTGTTCAACGCGGAGTACATGATCTCGATCGCCGGCCCGGTGCGGCTCATCCTGTTCTACGATGCGGGCCAGGTGCGCGTCCGGGGCCAGTCCTTCTCGATCTGGGAGGACGAGATCGTGGTCACGCCGCCACCCGCGCCGATCCTGCGGGACCCGTTCTCGTCAGGGATCCTCTCGGATCCGAACGCACCGGGGCCGACGAGCGAGGTGGTGGGGCAGCGCAGCGCCTTCAAGACATCCACTGGCGCGGAGGTCCGCTTCTTCATGCCGGTGCTGAACGTGCCGTTCCGGTTGATCTTCGCGTTCAATCCGCAGCGCGCCGGGATTTACACGAACCAGTTGCAGCCCGCGAAGTTCTTCCAGTTCCGCTTTGCGGTCGGCTCCACCTTCTAGACGGCGCTGGCGAGCGCCGTCTAGAAGCAGTGAGAAGTGAGAAGCGAAGTCGAAAGCTGAAAGCGAAAGCCGCGGGAGCCGCTAAGGAGGAAAGCTAAAGAGGAACGAGCCGGGTTGGAAGGCAGAGCCGGGAAGCAGACGCCCGAAGGTCAACGCCACTACACTGCGCCTGGACGCTCGTGAGATGTGGGCATTCCTCGTCTCACTGCTCGCTCCTTACTTCTCACTTCTCACTTCTTACTTCTCACTTTCTCAAGGATGCACCACGGTGATCTCGTAGTCGTTCGGGTTCGCGATCTGGCCGACGTCGTAGATGCGCACGCAGAGCTGTCCCGCCTGGTTGACGGTGCCGACGACGATCGAGCTGCGCACCGCGGCGTCGTTGGCAATCACGATGGCGCACGCGCCGCCATTCCAGGTGCCGAGGCTGAGGCCCACGGTGGGGTTCTCGTCGGGGCCGATGTTGGTGAGCGTGGCCGTCAGGGAGCCGGCCGTGGCGGCGTTGAACACGTGGGTGGCGCCCCCATTCACGGTCAGCGTTCCAGTGAAGACCTCGGTGACCGGCTCGGGTGTCGGCAGCGTCGGGGTGGTGATGGGGTCGTCGCCACAACTGGTCATGGCAAGCACGGCGACGGCGAGCGACGCCGAACGGAAGAACGAACAGAGCATGAAAGTAGTATAAGATGCCGGGTTGGTCATTGCATATGAAAGGAATCACTGGAATGAGAGGCTTTGCCGTAATCGGCACGATCACCCTGATGGCCATGGCGCCCCTGGCGGCGCAGACGCCGGCCGCGCCCGCCGCGCCAGCGCCGGCTCCGCAGGCGCCGGCCCCCGCGGCGCAGACGCCGCCCCCGCCTCCGGCGCCGCCGCGCCCGTTCCCCGAGGGTTCGAAGGTGGCCTACGTGGTGTTGCAGCGCATCGCCAACGAATCCGCGGACGGCAAGGCGGCCACCTCTCGCATCCAGGCCCTCCAGCAGAAGAAGGCAGCGGAGCTCAACGACAAGCAGAAGCAGCTCCAGACGTCGCAGCAGAAACTGGAGAAGGAAGCCAGCGTACTGAGCGCCACGGCGGCGGGCGAGCTGCAGAAGCAGGTCGAACGGCTGCAGGTGGAGATTCAGCGCTTCACGCAGGATGCCCAGGCCGAGGTGCAGGAGCTGCAGCAGCAGCTGCAGCAGGAGTTCCAGGTGAGGCTCGAGCCCGTGCTCCAGGAGATTGGCCGCGAGAAGGGCCTGCACTTCATCTTCAACGGCCCGGATGCGGGGCTGGTCTGGGCCGATGCCGCGCTCGACATCTCGGGTGACGTCATCAAGAAGCTCGATGCCGTGAAGCCTGCCGGCAGCAAGCCCCCGGCGCAGTGACCGCCGGCTTCCCGCGCGTTCTGGATCGCCTCCGCGATCGCTACCCGTCCCTGCTCGTCGATCGCATCGACGAGCACGAGCCGGGTCGGCGCATGGCGGCGATCAAGAACGTCACCGTCAACGAGGAGTTCTTCCAGGGCCACTATCCCGGCACGCCGCTGCTCCCGGCGGTCCTCACCATCGAGGCCCTGGCGCAGGTGGCGACGCTCCTGCTCGTGGAGCGCCATCCGGGTCAGGTGTCGCTTCGCGGCGTCAATCGCGCGAAGTTCCGCCGGCAGGTCGTGCCGGGCGATCGCCTGCGCCTCGACGTGACGCTCGGGGAGCGGCGCGGCCCGCTCGTGTTCGCCGACGGCGTGGCATCGGTGAACGGACAGACGGTGGCCGAGGCACAGTTGCTGCTGGCCACGCTGGACGCCTCCCCGGCTGTCGATCCCTCCGCTCGTGTGCATCCGGACGCGCGCATCGGAGAGGGCACGGTCATCGGGCCCTTCGCGGTGATCGGCCCGATGGTGGTGCTCGGGCGCGACTGCAGGGTGGGCGCCTCGGCGGTCATCGATGGGAACACGCGCATCGGGGACGGGACGGAGATCTTCCCGTTCGCCTCGATCGGCCTGCCGCCGCAGGATCTCAAGTACCGCGGGGAGGACACGCGCCTCACGATCGGGCGCCGCAACATCTTCCGCGAGTTCGTCACGGTCCATCGCGGCACGGCCGGAGGCGGCGGAGAGACGTCGATCGGCGACGAGAACCTGTTCATGGCCTACGCGCACGTCGCGCACGACTGCCACATCGGCCATCACACCATCTTCGGCAACGCCGCCACGCTGGGCGGGCACGTCTCGGTGGGGGACTACGCGACCATCAGCGCGTACTCGGGCGTGCACCAGTTCTGCCGCGTGGGCCGGCATGCCTTCATCGGCGGGTACTCGGTGGTGACGAAGGACGCCCTGCCGTTCGCCAAGTCCGTAGGGAACCGCGCGCGTGTCTTCGGGCTCAACAAGATCGGCCTGCTCCGGCGCGGCTTCACCGAGGAGCGGGTCGGGCAGCTGAAGCGCGCCTACCGGTACCTCCTCCAGTCGAAGCTGAACACCAGTCAGGCGTTGCAGCAGATCGAGCAGGACCCCACGCTGGCCTCCGAAGACGTGGCGCATCTGGTGGACTTCATCCGGACCGCCACGCGTGGCGTCATCCTGCGGCGGGGCCGCCGATCGGACGACGCCGTGGACGACTGATCACCGATGAAGCTGGGCCTCATTGCCGGTAACGGCCGCTTTCCGTTCCTGGTGCTCGACGCGGCCAGGTCGATGGGCCACGAGGTGACGGTGGTCGCCATTCGGGAGGAGGCCTCCACCGAGATCGAGACGGCAGCCGCCACCGCCGGACCGCCCGCCTCGGTCCACTGGATCTCGCTGGGGCAGCTGGGCGGGTGGCTCAAGATCCTCAAGCAGGCCGGCGTGTCGCAGGCGGTCATGGCCGGACAGGTGAAGCACACGAAGATCTTCGGGGGCATCGTGCCGGACCTGACGGCCCTGTCGGTGCTCACGCGCCTGAAATCGCGCAACACCGACGCCATCATCACGGCGGTCGCCGACGTGATGCGCGATCACGGCGTCGAGTTGATCGACTCCACCGCCCTGCTGCAGCCGATGCTGGCGAGCGAAGGGACGATGACCCGCCGATCCCCCTCGGAGGACGAGCAGAAGGACCTCGCCTTCGGCTATCGCATGGCCGATACAATCGCGGGGCTGGACATCGGTCAGACCATCGCGGTGAAGCATCAGGCCGTGGTGGCGGTCGAGGCCATGGAGGGCACCGACGAGGTCATCGCCAGGGCCGGGCACCTCGCCGGGCCGGGTGTCGCCATCGTCAAGGTGGCCAAGCCCGGGCAGGACATGCGGTTCGACGTGCCGGTCGTCGGCCTCGCGACCATTGTCGCCATGCGCCGGGCCGGCGCGACACTGCTGTCGCTCGATGCCGGCCAGGCGTTGATGTTCGAGCGGGACACGATGCTCGCGGCGGCCAACGAGGCGGGCATCGCGGTGATCGGGCGGCCGAAGGCCGCGAAAGGCGCGTCGTGAACCAGACAGCGCCCGTGCGGGCGGCCGTGGTCGGCGTCGGGCACCTTGGGCGGCACCATGCGCGCGTCCTTGCCGGCCTGCCCGACGTGACGTTGGTCGGCGTGGTGGACGCCGATGCGGCGCGTGCCGCGGAAACGGCCCAGGCGACGGGGGCCCCGGTGGTGTCGCGTGTGGCGGACCTGATTGGGCAGGTGGACGCCGTCAGCGTGGCGGTGCCGACCGAGGCGCACGCCGCGGTGGCGATCCCGCTGCTCGAAGCCGGCATCCACGTGCTGGTCGAGAAGCCCATGACCCGATCGATCGCGGAGGCTGACGGGCTCCTGGCCGCCGCTGCGCGCTCCGGCGCGGTCCTGGCGGTCGGGCACATCGAACACTTCAACCCGGCGGTGCAGGCGGCGCGCCCCCACATCCAGGATCCGCGCTTCATCGAGGTGCACCGGCTGGGCACGTTCCCGGAGCGCAGCCTCGACATCGACGTCGTGTTCGACCTCATGATTCACGACATCGGGCTCGTGCTCGAGGTCGTGGGCAGCGACGTGGTGGGGATCGAGGCGGTGGGCGTGCCCGTGCTGACCCCCCGCGTGGACATCGCCAACGCGCGCCTGAAGTTCGCCAACGGGTGCATCGCCAACCTGACCGCCAGCCGGATCTCGCGTGAACAGGTGAGGAAGATCCGGTTCTTCCAGCGCAACACCTACCTGTCGGTGGACTACAAGGCCCAGGAGGTGGAGGTCTGGCGCCTCGTGCCCCAGGCGGGGGCGATGCCGCGAATCGACGGGGGCAAGCTCGACGTCCAACGGGACGAGCCCCTGAAGCGAGAGCTCGCGGATTTCATCGGCGCGGTCCGGGCGCGGCGGGCGCCCGGCGTGACGGGCGCGCAGGGCCGGGCGGCGTTGGTGCTGGCCAACGAGATTGTCTCGCGGATGGGCTGACATGACGGACATGGGGATACTTGAGGCCATTGCAGGGCGCGCCCGCTCGGGCACGCGGCTGACCGAGGCCGAACTGCTGGAACTGGACGGCGCCGACGTGTTGACGCTGGGCATGCTGGCGGACGAGGTTCGCCGGTCCCGCGTGGGGGATATCGTGACCTACGCTCGCGTGCTCGAGGCCGGCCTCGACGGGCTCCCGGGCGGCGACGCGTCCACGGCTGCGGTGGCCGCCGCGCACGAGGTGCGCCTCACCATGGTCCCCCCCACGCTCCAGGCCGCTACGGCACTGATCGGCAGCGTGCGTTCCGTACTCGGGACGGGCCGCCGGATCACGGGGTTCTCGCTCGCCGACCTGATCGCGCGGTCGTGGGGACCGCTGGCCGACGTGCTGCACACTCTGAAGGGCGCCGGCCTCGATGCCGTGGCGGAGGCGCCGGCGGATGTCGTCTCCGGCGCCGACGTCGCGGCCGCGGCTGCGGCCGGGCTTGGCCCCGCCGTGCTGTCGGTGCAGCACTGGCCGGGCGAGAATCGCGTGGCGCTGCTGCTGAAGGCGCGGGCCGTCCTCGAGGCCAACCCGGCGCTTCGCCGGTTCGCCCCGCTGGCTCGCGAGCAATCGGTCACCACCCCGACGACCGGTTATCACGACGTTCGCCTGGTGGCGCTGGCTCGTCTGGCCCTGCCGTCGGTCGAGGTCATCGAGGTGGACTGGCGGCAGTACGGTCCCAAGCTGGCGCAGGTGGCGCTGATGTTCGGCGCCAACCACCTGGATCGCGTTTCACCCGTGGACGACCCCGCCCTCGGTCCCCGCCGTGCCACCACGGAGGAGGTACGGCGCAACATCACGGCCGCCGGGTTCAGGCCCGCGGAGCCCGGCGAGGCCGCATGAGGCCGGCCATCCTCGGCGCGGTGTCGTACCTGAACACCAGGCCCCTGGTGCGCGGTCTCGGGGAGCGGCCCGACTTGTTCTCCGTGCGGTTCGACGTGCCGTCCGTGTGCGCGGCCCTGCTGCACGAGGGCCGGGTCGACGTCGGCCTGATTCCCGCTGTCGAGTACCTGAGGGGCGACTACGCCATTGTTCCCGGAGTGGCCATCGGATCGGACGGTCCCGTCCAGTCGGTCGCCATCTTCACGCGAGTGCCCATCGAGCGCGTGGGCACGCTGGCGCTCGACACCAGTTCGCGCACGTCGGTCGCGCTGACCCGGATTCTCTGCGCGAGGCTTTGGGGAGTCGCGCCGATCTTCACCGAGGCCGAGCCGGACATGCACCGGATGCTGTCCGGCGCCGATGCGGCGCTGGTGATCGGCGATCGGGCGCTCGAGGCCGACGCCGCGGCGTATGGCGCGACGAAGATCGATCTGGGAGAGGCGTGGAAGGCCATGACCGGCCTTCCGTTCGTCTACGCCGTCTGGGCCGGGCGAACCGGTGCGGTGGACCGCGAGCAGGTGGAGGCGCTGCAGGTCGCACGCCGTCGCGGCGAGCGCGAGGTCGCGGCGATCGCGAAGGAAGTCGCGGCCGGGGACGCGGCCGGCGAACGACGGGCGCTCGTCTACCTGCGTGATACTCTCAAGTACGGGTTGGGCGATCGCGAAATCGCCGGGCTCGAACGGTTCCATGCGCTCGCGGTGGAACTCGGTCTGGCCCCCTCGCGCCCGCTCCGGTTCTTCCCATGAGCCAGCTCGACCTGCTCCAGTCCCGTATCGAAGGGGGCGGCCGCTTGTCGGCCGACGAGGCGTTGTGGCTGTACCGCACGGCCCCCACCTGGTGGCTTGGCCGCATGGCCGACCTGGTGCGTCGCCGCAAGCACCCGGACGGGATCGTCACCTACATCATCGACCGCAACGTGAACTACACGAACGTCTGTGTGGCACGCTGCAACTTCTGTGCGTTCTACAGGCCCGTGGGGCACGGCGAGGGCTACGTCCTCGGCTTCGAGGAGATCTTCCGGAAGATCGACGAGACGATCGGGCTCGGCGGCGTGCAGCTGCTCCTGCAGGGCGGACACAACCCGGACCTGCCGCTCGCCTGGTACGAAGATCTGTTCCGCGCCGTGAAGCAGAGGTACCCCGCCTTCAAGCTCCACGCCCTCTCGCCGCCGGAGGTGGTGCACATCTCGCGGATGTCGAAGCTCGCGGTGCCGGACGTGATCGCCAGGCTCGTGGACGCCGGCCTCGACAGCATCCCGGGCGGCGGCGCCGAGATTCTGGTGGACCGTGTCCGCAGGCTGCTCAACTGCTACGGGAAGGCCTCGGCGGACGAGTGGCTCGACGTGATGCGGCACGCGCACCACGCCGGCCTTCGCACGACCGCGACGATGATGTACGGCACGGTGGAGACCGACGAGGAGCGCCTGGAGCACATGATGCGGCTGCGGGCCCTCCAGGACGAAACCGGCGGGTTCACGGCCTTCATCGCCTGGAGCTACCAGCCGGAGCACACCGAACGTGGCGGCCGCGAGGCCACGGGCATCGAGTACCTCCGGACTCTGGCGCTGGCGCGCCTCGTACTCGACAACTTCGACAACCTGCAGGCCTCGTGGGTGACGCAGGGGGGCAAGGTCGGGCAGCTCAGCCTCGCCTTTGGCGCCAACGACATGGGCAGCGTGATGATTGAAGAGAACGTCGTGCGGGCCGCGGGCGCGGCGTACTGCATGGACGAGGTGGAAATCGTCCGCAATGTCGAGGACGCGGGGCTGGTGCCCAAGCGCCGCACCATGCACTACGAGATCCTGGGCGACCCAATCTTCCGGCAGCGCGAGGTGCCGCGTCAGCTCGAGCTCGCGACGGCGCGAGAGGCGGGGGACACCTCCGTTCCCGCGGAGCTCGTGAACTACGAAGCGCGGAGCGCCGCGGGGAAGCGCCAGCGGACCCAGCCCCGATCGCCGGTCGCATGAGGCGCATCGGCGCGGCGTGGGTCGTGCCCATCGATCAGCCGCCCGTTCGCGACGGCTGGGTGGCTATTGACGAAGGCCGGATCGCCGCCGTCGGCGGCGGGCACGACGCGGGTGCGGACCGCTACGGCCCGCTGAGGCGCCTCGGCGCGGTGGCCCTGCTGCCCGGCCTCGTCAACGCGCATACGCACCTGGAACTGTCGTGGCTGCGTGGCCGCGTGCCGCCCGCCAACGCGTTCACCAGCTGGGTCAAGCAGCTCATCGTGGCTCGCGGGGGTGGCATCGAGCGGCCCGATGACCCTGCCGTCCTGTCCGCGGCTGAGGCCGGAGCGCGGGAGGCCATCGAGACAGGCACGGCGGCGCTTGGGGACATCAGCAATTCCCTGGCCTCCGTGGGGGTGATGGCGGCGGCCGGGTTGCGCGGCCTCGTGTTCCACGAGCTCCTGGGATTCCGGGAGACATCCGCCGCGCTGATCGATCGGACGGCGCCGCAGCGAGCCGAGGCGGCGGGCCGGGGCATGGACCGGGTCCGGGTGTCGATCGCGCCACACGCCCCGTACTCGGTGTCGCCGGAGCTGTTTCGCGGGGTGCGGAGCGCGGTGTCGGGCAGCGCCGAGTCACGGACCAGCGTGCACGTCGGCGAGTCGCCCGAGGAGATGGAGTTGCTGGCGCACGGAACCGGTGAGTGGGCGCGCATGTTGCGGTGGATTGGCGCGTGGAGGGACGACTGGACGCCCCCCGGCACGGGACCGGTCGAGTACCTCGACGGACTGGGAGTCCTCGACGCCGGGACGCTGGTGGTCCACGGAGTCCAGTTGTCGGACGACAGTCTCGACCGCCTGCGGGCACGCGGCGCCACGCTGGTCACCTGTCCGCGGAGCAACCAGTGGGTGGGGGTTGGCGTGCCGCCCGTGGAGCGCTTCTACCGATCCGGTGTGGCGGTGGCCGTCGGCACGGACAGCCTCGCGAGCGTGGAGGACCTGAACCTCTTCGAGGAGCTGAAGACGATGCGTTGGCTTGCCCCCGGCGTCCCCGCACGCCGTCTGCTCGAGAGTGCCACCCTCATCGGCGCCCGGGCCCTGGGCCTCGATCACGAGCTCGGCTCATTGACACCAGGCAAACGTGCCGACATCATCCAGATCGCGCTGCCGACGGACGTCTCGGACATCGAAGAGCACCTCGTCTCCGGTATCGCGCCTCCGGCGATCAGCTGGGCCACCCACACCCGCAACGACCAGTAGACTGCACCCTGCACCCTGCACCCTGCACCCTGCACCCTGCACCCCTGCACCCCTGCACCCCTGCACCCTGCACCCCTGCACCCCTGCACCCCT
>Ga0268299_1001505_pt1 | contig 39909 bp, 37 predicted proteins | sample NOBtaG_FD_193484 | JGI IMG/M metagenome (GOLD analysis project Ga0268299, IMG submission 193484) | Activated sludge microbial communities from bioreactor in Nijmegen, Gelderland, Netherland - NOB reactor | ecosystem: Engineered > Bioreactor > Aerobic > Activated sludge | place: Netherlands... | reverse complement strand
CACCAAACTTTTGCGTCAATATCGTCGTGATCGCCGCCGTCAATGTGGTCTTCCCATGATCCACATGCCCAATAGTGCCTACATTTACATGTGGTTTTGATCGCTCAAATTTGCTCTTTGCCATGACCTGCTCCCTGTTAACACACTTTTCTATATCTTGAGAGTTACTTATTTACTTTTTCGTTTTTGGAGCCCATGACCAGAATTGAACTGGCGACCTCTCCCTTACCAAGGGAGTGCTCTACCACTGAGCTACATGGGCGATCACTTTAGAAACTTAAAATCTTTTACCCACAACTCCGTTTGGAGCGGGTGAAGGGAATCGAACCCTCGTCGTAAGCTTGGAAGGCTTCTGCTCTACCATTGAGCTACACCCGCACGCATTCAAGAAAGTCAGCCTCATTACATAATCATTTATGCAAAGCGACCTTCCAATCTGTTCAATAACTCTCCGCTACCGATTTCGATGTTGGTGGAGGGGGAAGGATTCGAACCTTCGAAGGCTGTGCCGTCAGATTTACAGTCTGATCCCTTTGACCGCTCGGGAACCCCTCCAAACGAAACCGGTGATTATGAATATATCGCAACAATAAGTCAATTACTTATTAATGAACTTATTATGAATAACTGAAGTCTGTGCAGCGAAGATAATAAATCACGCCGCGGAATTTCATTGCAATCGTATTCTTGGATCAACCAGAGTATATGATATATCTGTCAATATCAGACCGATGATATACAGCACAGACCCTAAAAATACCATTGCTCTGACGACGGCAAAATCTTGAGAATTTATTGCATCAATGGTATAGCTGCCAAGACCTGGAATACCAAAGAATGATTCCACGATCAGACTACCAAGAAATAATAGTGGCACAACAACAACCGCCCCCGTCAGTATAGGTATCATCGCATTTTTGAGTACATGCCGAAAGAGCACAAGATGCTCACTCAATCCTTTTGCTCTAGCTGTACGCACATACTCCTTACCCATCTCTTCCAAAAATATCGTTCTATACCAGCGCGTATTGGCGCCTGCACTGCTGACAACACCGATAATAACAGGCATAACCAGAAACTTAAACACATCTAGTCCAGTGCCAAATCCTGACATCGGTACTAAATGCCACAATTTACTCATTAGAAACTGACCGGTAATAATATAAAACAAGCTGGATATCGACATTAAAGCCACACACAGAACCAATCCCCAGAAATCGATGTAGGTGGCCCGAAAAAACACCATGATCAAAGCACATGTTATATAGACTACTAATCCCAATACAAACACTGGCAAAGCAATCGCCAAGCTTGGCAGCATACGCGATTTAATTTCAAAACCTATATCGCGCCCATCATCTGATCGTCCGAAGTCAAAAACAAACATGGCCATCGACTTCTCAAAAAAAATGGTTTCCGTAATTTTTTTCCAACCATCTCTATCCTCATCGAATAACAGCGGCTTATCGTAACCACGTTCGATTTTCCACTTTTCGATAGCTTCCGGTGTGACATACTTGACGCCAAGTTGCATACGGGCCATATCATCCGGCGTATTCACAACAAAAAACAACATGAATGTAATGAGATTTACACCGATTAGGATTGGAACTGCATACAAAATGCGTCGGACAATATATGTCAGCATGACTGTGCTGTAGCTCGTCTCAAATCAACTGCGGCTTATCGCTTTTGATCGCAACGCTCCGCTCATACCTGCGGAAAGCATGCACGGCAGGCCACAGGCCACCCACAACTGAGAGAAACAATAGCATGATTGGCCACAAAACAGGTGCATTCCATTCACGTCGCTTTTGTTCTCTTAACAAAGGATCGACACGGTAATATTTCATATTATTATTAGAAATTCTGTTGGGTTTTACATTCTTGAACCACGCATGATAGAGCCCATAATCCTTCGGGTGATATCCCCACAGCCAAGGCGAGTCATGCCGCAATATATCCACCATTCGATCGATAATCTGCTGTCTTAGAACCCCATCCTCCATGTCCTTCATTTGCTCAAACAACCGATCGTATTCCGCATTTTCGTAATTGGCCGCATTATTAGCAGAACTTCCACTGCTATTATTCGCTTTCCGCTGTGGCCCATATAACAAAAAAAGAAAATTCTCCGAATCCGGATAATCAGCATGCCAGCCCCATTCAAATATCTGTGCATTACCTTTGCGGATTTTGTCCTGAAAGCGATTATAGTCGGTACTCCTGACCACCAGTTGTATATTTAACTTCTGAAACTGTTTACGCATCCAATCCAACATCGACCTGTCCTCCGTGCTGCGGGCCACGACATCGAAATACAATGTCAACGGAGATCCTGTTTTACGATCAATACCATTGGGATATCCCGCCTCAGCCAGCAATCTTCGTGCAACCTGTAAGGATTTTCGCTTTGCTTCGCCATCAACCCACTCATAGACTACCGGATTCATCCCCGTTTTACCCGACCGATATCCGGATACTCCGGGCGCTATCGGACCATGCGCCGGCAACCCTCTTCCATTGGCAAAAATTGAAATGTATTCTTCATAATCCACGGCAATGGAAATTGCCTGCCTGAGTTTGCGCGCAGATTCTTTGCTTTTTTCGCTCATTCCGCCTACCACCGGATCAAGCATGTTGAATCCCATATAAAATGTTGACGCCGCCACAGTAGTCTCGAGCCTGATGCCCTGCACTGTCATTCCATCTGTTACGGTCGCTTCACCCTGTCCTACTAGCTGCACAGCCTGATCAAAACTATCCGAACCAATACCAGACGCATCATAATACCCCTGCAAAAATTTATTCCAGCGCGGAATTCCTTCTCTTTCACGCGTATAGACTATTTTGTCTATAAAAGGTATAGGCTTGCCAGCATCGTTCAACAATCCATTCTCCAAATCACCCGGCATACCTTCTTCCGGATAGAATTCACCATAAAAATTAGGATTTCTTTTCAGCACCATGCGCAAATTTGGATTATTCTCTGTCATCATGTACGGGCCAGTACCAACAGGATACCAATCCAGCGTAATATTCTTTTCAATCAAACCTTTCTGGGAATAAAACAAGTCGGCTTCCCAAGGTATAGGCGAGAAAAAAGGCATTGCCAACCAATAGACAAACTGGGGGTATTTACCGTTAATTCTTATGTAATAGGTATGGTCATCAATAACCTCTACCCCGTGTAATGAATAGTTACGTAAATCCAGAAATATCTGCCCTTCCAGCATACTATCCGCTTTTCTTAATTCAGCTGCGTAATCACGCAAGCCTACAATATAGTCGGCCATCAATCCGTAAATCGGGGAATGCAGCCTTGGGTGAGCAAGGCGCTTGATTTGATAAACGTAATCATGCGCGGTCAGTTCGCGCGTATCCGTTATGGCGAAATCCGATAATTTATAAACCGCGGCAATATCTTGATCTCTCAATTGATGATACAGCCAATCACGCTGCTCACTTTTTGCAAATGCCGGATGAGGCTGATAAAGAATACCCGGTTTAATTGAAACTTCATATTGCGTATAGGCAATGGCGTCAGTTGCAACACTATCAGACACCGGCTGATCATTCGAGTCATAATAAGTTATCTTCGGCAGATCAACAGCAGTATTTGGAATTAAAGTAAAAGGCCGTTTTAGGTAATGGTATTGCAATGGCGGCTGATATATTTGGGCGGTAAACTGAATTTCGTTGCTGCTATACGACTGCACCGGATCCAGATGCTTGGGACGCTCTGTAAAAACGCTGTAGAGAATGTTTTGGCCTGCTTCCGACGCGGGATGGGGATTATTCCAGACAGTTGAATCGCCACATCCAGAGAGAATATTGATTGTAACGCAGATCAAAAAAACAGCACCATTTTTTTTTATCATTCTTGCAACATTTGAACAGGTTATTATTTGCCTGTCTCCCCCTTTCAGCGATACCTGTGCGACCGTTCACAGGATATTTCGCTACACACGGCACAGAAAAGACATTCATCACAGTCTAAATTACCGAAAGGACAGAACAGGCCATTCACGAGCAGACTGTTTTGCAGCAACCGCATTCAACTGTCTACTCGCTTCGGCTATAATTCATGATTACAGAAAATTTTACAAGGAAATTTTATGGGATTTCTCGATAACAAGCGCGTCCTCATTACCGGATTACTCAGCAATCGTTCTATTGCTTACGGCATTGCCAAAGCGATGAAACGCGAAGGCGCATCGCTTGCATTTACTTACCAGGATACAGAGCTACGCGGCAGAGTTGAGAAACTGGCAACTGAATTTGAGAGTGATTTATTATTCCCCTGCAATGTCGCCAGCGACAATGAAATTACCCAGTGCTTCGAAACCTTGCAGAAACACTGGGACGGTCTGGATTGCATCATTCACTCTATCGCTTTCGCGCCACGCGAAGCATTGACAGGCGACTATCTGGAGAGCGTCAATCGGGATGCCTTCCGCATCGCACATGATATCAGCGCATACAGTTTTGCGGCACTCGCAAAAGCAGGATTACCGCTGATGGAAAACAGGAATGCTGCATTATTAACGCTCAGTTATCTTGGCGCAGTGCGCGTGATGCCGAATTACAACGTCATGGGCCTGGCAAAAGCGAGCCTGGAAGCCAATGTTCGTTTCATGGCTTCCAGCCTCGGTCCGAAAGGGATACGCGTCAACGCCATTTCAGCCGGACCGATCAAAACACTCGCCGCGGCAGGCATTGGAAATTTTGGAAAATTGTTGGGATACACTGAACGCGTTGCACCGCTCAGGCGAAATGTCACCATCGAAGAAGTCGGCAATACTGCCGCTTTTTTATGCAGCGACATGGCCAGTGGAATTACCGGGGAAATCACCTATGTTGACGCCGGTTTTAATACTGTGGCGTTCAGTTTACCAGACTAATCATGCATCAGGTATCAGCTGAAGCGACAAAAAAAACCGCATGATACCTGACGCAACACATTCGATTAGTAACTATCCTTTTTTACGATCACTTCATAACGCTGTCTCAGGCCGTTCAAATACGCAGTCGTTTCTTCCTGCGCCATCATCTGCTGCAGCTGCCTGTTAAAATTTGTGCGATTATCTTCGGTAACAGCTTCAGGCTCGATAACCTTGCTGATTCGAACCAAACTGTACCCCCCCTGAGGACTCTCAATACCGATATACGCAGGCAGAACACTGACATCGGCCTTAAAAATTTCACGTATCGTATCCTGATTGAGGTCTTGCGGCTGCATATAAGATACCTGCTTAGATTCACTCCATTCAATCGTATCAGCCGCGCCTGACGCTAGATCAACAAGCATCTCTTCACCGCGCTTAAGTGCCTTTTCTACCGCAAGCTGCTCCCTGAGTCGTTCGACAATTTCGTCCCGAACAATCGATAATGATTGTGATGTTTCCGTCCGATGCTCAAGAATCCGCGCAGAAACAAATGTATTCTGCGCCACCTCAATACTGTTCGTATTATGTTTCCTCAAAATAGCGTCGTCAGAAAAAACCGCTGCCAGCAGATCTGGATTCTGGAGAATAGCGGGCTCAGCCGAGTTTCTCGTTATCCACTCGCTTTGCTGCAAAGTCAGTTCAAATTTTTCTGCTGCCGGTTGTAAGCTATCGTTTTGTTCATACACAGTATTACTAAAATCTTCGACAACCTCACCAAAAATACTGCCAACCATTTCCATTTTCAATTTTTGTTCGATTTGCTTCCGAACTTCTTCCAGATCTGCTGTAGCGGCTTCCTTAATTTCGGTTAGCTGGATGATGTGATAACCAAAGTCAGTTTCGACAGGCCCACGAATTTCCTTCGGCTGCATATCAAAAATGGCTTCTTCGAAAGCTTTAACCATAACACCACGTCCAAAGAAACCTAAATCCCCACCTTGACCTGCCGAACCAGGATCATCCGAGAACTCTTCCGCCAGCACAGTAAAACGTTCTGGATTCTGCTGCACCTGCTCAAGTATATCTTCCGCTTTCTCAAGTGCCTGCTTTTTTTCTTCTTCTGCGGCTGCGGCTGGAACAGAAATCAGAATATGACTTGCCTTGCGCTCTTCAGGCTGACCGAATTCCTGCTGGTGCGTTTCATAATAATTCAACACAGCTTCCTCACTGAGGATTTCATTTTCAGCAAGCGCATCAAAGGACAGAACCAGGTATTCGACTCGAACCCGCTCCGGCAGATAAAAGTCTTCCTGATGATCACTGTAGTATGCTGCAATTTGGTCTTCAGTCGGCTCTATCTCGGCCAGAAAATCTTCCGGTCGAATTTGCTTCTGGCTGATTTCCCGCTGCACTTCGCTTAAATACAAAAGTTTGTTTACGGTGCTATTTGAAACAAAACTATTTTCGCTGTAACCATCCAGTAATTGCTGCAATAGCAATTCCTGGCGTTTGTTTGCTTCAAAATCTAACGGACTCAGCCCATTATTTCGCAAAAGTGTTTCATAGTGTTTTTTGGAAAATTTATTGTCGATTTGAAAATCAGGTATCTGTTTTATTTCATTAATTAAGTGAGAGTCGAGTACAGTAAAGCCATTACTGACAGCTTCTCGGAACAGCAGGCGCTGTTGAATCAATCGCTCAAGAACCGAGTCCTTAATCTCATAACTGTCCAGCATAGCACTGTCAAAATTATTGCCAAACATGGCGCGAATTCGCGATTGATGATCACGCAGCGCCTGTTCAAACTCTCGACGCTTGATTTCATCGCCATCAACAATGGCAACATAACTCTCACTGCCATCGCTGCGGTAAGACTCCACCCCCCAGAACATAAATGGCAAAACGGCCAACAACAAAACAATCTGAACGATACGCTTTTTACGATTGACAAAATCAAACACAATCTAATAATCCGAAGTTAAAGATTAGAAAAAAGACAGGATAAAACTGGAAAGGATAATCTTGGGCGCAAATAACGATAATGCAAAGCAACATGATTGAATCATCCAATCATTTCCGTTGCATAAATACCCCCTTAAAATAAAAGAGGTCTTTGAAAAAAGGCCGAAAAGCCGATTCGATAGAAACGCATGCAACAAAAATATTGGCGGAGTGGACGGGACTCGAACCCGCGACCCCCGGCGTGACAGGCCGGTATTCTAACCAACTGAACTACCACTCCTTCCTTGCTAGCGATTAACTCGTTTACTGCTTTGCTGGTGGGTGCTGACGGGATCGAACCGCCGACATTCGCCTTGTAAGGGCGACGCTCTACCAGCTGAGCTAAGCACCCAGTTTTCTAAAGCCCTCTAGTTTACTGCATTTTTAAGCGCTTTACCAGCACTAAATTTAGGAACCTTTGCCGCTTTAATTTTGATTTCCTCGCCTGTTCGCGGGTTACGCCCCGTACGCGCAGCTCTTTTACCAACTTTGAATGTCCCAAATCCGACCAGCGTTACAGTATCGTTCTTTTTAAGCGCAGCTGTTATAGCAGAAATTGTTCCATCCAGCGCACTACCCGCCGCAGCTTTTGAAATATTAGCAGACTTTGCAATTGCATCGATAAGTTCGGATTTGTTCATAAAATTCCCCTTTAATTGTTGGTAATCAAATCACAAGCAACACTGCACAAACGCACTTATATCAAGCCATCCGTACTAGGTCAAGAGGTTACACCATTCCTTAGTCAAAATAAACTTTTTATTACGCGCGGACTTGATGCAAGAAACTCACCGCGCGGCATAATTAATAGTAAAATTCAAATGATGTACAAAGCCGCCGATAGCTCAATTATCAGCTCAATATTTCTCGAACTTCAAGTGTCAATAGATTTCTGCTTTTGGCTCGCGACTTAGCAGTTGCTCCACTGCTTCTCTTGCTGGCATGCCAGCATGCAGAATTTTACAGACTGACTCTGTAATAGGCATGCTTACATTCAACTTTCTACTCAAATGTAAGACGGCCTGCGCTGTATGAACACCCTCAGCAACATGCCCCAGTACATTTAAGATTTCTGGCAGTGCCCTACCTGCTGCCAACATCAGCCCAACACGACGATTTCTTGACAGATCTCCAGTACAAGTCAGTATCAGATCACCGACTCCGGCCAAACCCATGAATGTTTCAGCTTTACCGCCCAACCCAAGTCCCAAACGGATCATCTCCATTAAGCCGCGTGTTATCAGTGCTGCTCGCGCATTATGACCGAACCCCAAGCCATCGGATATTCCCGCAGCAATCGTTATGACATTTTTTACAGCGCCACCGGTTTCGACACCAACAATATCATGACTGGTGTAAATGCGTAATTTAGCGCTATGTAATTGACTCGCCACTTCCTGCGCAAAAGCAGCGTCAGTTGAAGCCAGCGTTAATGCCGTCGGCAATCCCTGCGCCACCTCCTGCGCAAAACTTGGCCCTGATATTACTCCGCATGGAACATTGCCAATTAACTCCTCCGTCACAACCTGATGCGGCAGTTTTGCCGCTTGCGACTCAAATCCTTTGCATCCCCAAATAATGGGCACCCTGATGCCTGTTTCAGCTATACTCTGCAACGTCTCCCGCAAACCAGCCACAGGTACAACAAGAATAACCAGATCTGCTGTTCCCAGCGCCTCAGACAATGATGACGTAAGCAACAGCGATTCAGGAAGATGAAAGTCCGGAAAAAAACTTACATTAATACGGTGAGCGACCATCTCAGACAAATGTTCTGAAAATTTCGTCCATAAAGTAACGTGATGCCGCGCAGACAAATTAATTGCCAGCGCAGTACCCCAAGCACCGGCACCTAATATGGAAATTTTCATGCACCCCAGACCTGACTTGACCTGACGTAACCCGCTTCTCCCTCCTGATGCCGCACTCGCACCCATCCCGGTATGTCAGAACTTATCCATTCCATCACAACATTTTCCTGAGACTGGAATATTATTTCTGAATTCTCATTCGCCGATTGATAAATATCCGCCAATGGAACAATTACAATGACAAAGCGCTGTTTGCTTAACGCGCTTTGTTCAACCCATGCCAGACTACCACTACTATCCCGCACTTTTGACCAACCCTCGACATTCACAACGGCCTCGACCGGCAAATTAGCACTGGCAACAAAAAGTTTGCCTGATTTTGTTGACGGTGCGTCATACATAATGACTGCATTACTCGCAATTGAGAAAAAATCGATGCCGGCACTCACATGATGCGATGAGATCAAGAACATGATACAAATGCAAAAGAATCCAAATCGGGTTGGACCATACACATGCATATAATTTTTTAATTGATCTGCTCTATTCAACATGATTACAGTCAACTGTTATAAGAACCTAATTTGATGGATTCTATTGCTTGGTCTCCGCCGTTCCTGACTGTACCCGTTGCTGACTTTGATTATAAATTACCTCGAAATTGACCGGATTCAGGATAACTGGCGGAAAACCGGCGCGAGTAACTGTATCGGATATCGTCTCCCTGAGGTAAGGAAACAGAATATTTGGACAGCCGATGCCCAGAACTGGGCCAATATCGTTCTCAGCCACGTTCTGAATGCGAAAAATACCCGCCTGATGCGCTTCCACGAGAAACATCACTTTTTCCTTAATCTTGGCCGTTACAGTAACCACAACCTGCACTTCATAAAGCCCTTTATCAATGGTATCGCTACGCGTATTGAGCTGCAGATTTACCTGAGGCGCATCTCTTTCCAAAAAAATTCCAGGTGCATGCGGAATTTCCAAAGACAAATCTCTGACATAAATCTTTTCTATATTAAATGCCGGTTGTGACTGTTGCTCACTCATTCTTCACCCTTTAAATCGTCGCTATAGTATCTCGAGTCTGGAAAACTTGCTATCATGATATCAGTAAAGACACTAACTCACCCCGATGATCAAGCCGCGCCAGATCATCATAGCCACCAATATGTCTATCACCGATATAAATTTGCGGCACTGTTCGCCGGCCTGTTTTATCCATCATATCTAAACGCTGCTCCGGATCAAGATCGACTCGTATCATCTCTATTTCCTTTACACCTTTTGAACGCAACAAATTTTCAGCCATTTTGCAGAAAGGACAAAATCCAGTCGTGTACATAATAATTTTGGTCATCTTTATCTCTTGACGATAGGCAGACTCGCACGCTTCCACGCATCAATACCACCCATCAAATTATGCACTTGCTTAAAGCCATTTTTTTGCAGAACATTACTTGCATGACTCGATCTTATGCCACTTTTGTAAATAACGACAATCGGCCTGTCTTTATATTTTGTAATTTCCACCCAGCGCTCTTCTATTTTCTCAGATGGTATATGTTTCGAATTAGGCAAATGCCCTGATTCATATTCACTATCATCCCTGACGTCAACTATCAACGCATCCTGATAATTGATTAACTCGATCGCCTTGCCGGTATCTATTTCCTTGACGCCACTTCGATTGATTGCCGGCCAGATCAGCATCGCTGCACTGATGATCGCAGCCAGTACGAAAAAAATATTTTCAATTCTTAATAAAAAATATTGTTGAAATATTGATGTTTCTTCCATAAAACGCTATTGACCCATTAACATTTATATTATTTCTTGAAATCGAATTCTATCAGAAACGATTACATAACATACTCAGCCGTCACAAATATGTGTTGTTTAAAACACACAGTCACCCTGTTAAGCTTATTACTGCAGTTTAAAAAACAAACAGATGCTGCGAAAATAGACAGGATATATTAAAATGCAAAGTTAAGCTTTTCATCAAAAGAGAACAACCTATAAACATCAATATGAAAAAAATTGTCCTTCTTCGACATGGGGAAAGCATCTGGAACAAAGAGAACCGATTTACCGGATGGACAGACGTCGACTTAACACCCAAAGGAATTGAAGAGGCCCGTAACGCAGGGAAATTGCTACAGGAAAATGGCTTCGTCTTTGATATTGCATATACTTCTGTTCTAAAGCGCGCAATCAGGACATTATGGATAGCACTCGATGAAATGGATCTCATGTGGCTGCAGATTAACAATACATGGCGCCTTAACGAACGGCACTATGGCGCATTACAAGGGCTAAACAAAACCGAAACTGCAGCGCAATATGGCGACGATCAAGTTCTCACCTGGCGGCGGAGCTATGATACCCGGCCTCCCGCACTATCTGCCGATGATAAACGCTACCCAGGTGCCGACATACGCTACAAAAATCTTGATAGCTCGGAATTACCACTCACTGAATGCCTAAAAGATACAGTGGCGCGATTCCTTCCATACTGGAAAAATGTAATAGCGCCCCAAGTACTCACGGGCAAAAATATCATTATCGCAGCACATGGCAACTCGTTGCGCGCATTGATTAAATACCTTGACAATATTTCTGATACTGATATTCTGAACTGCAACGTACCCACTGGCGTACCGCTGGTTTATGAATTGGATGATGAACTTAATCCGCTGCATAGTTATTATCTTGGCGATCAGACTGAAGTCCAGGAAGCCATGAAAAAAGTCGCCAGCCAAGGCATAGCGGGTGGGTAGTGTTATAAACAATACCATAGAGTTGACAGATTCAAGCAAGGTAAATGAAAACGCTGCCCCCTTACCGATAAAACCTAGTTAATCCAAAATTTATTTAATCTTGTTTAAATCAATTCCAGCTTCATCCTGATTGAGAACAATTCAAAACGTAACAAGCCAATTTCATCACCACTTGCTACTGAGTTGCATGTTGTTTTGTTGCTGCATACTTTTTCTCCTCAGTACATCGGCCACAGCTTCTGAAAACAAAAAAAAACTGGACGCATTGCGCCACCAGATAATAACCATACAAACACAATTAGCTGCGCAGGAAAAAATCAAGAGAACTGCCGCCGATGCTTTGCAGAAAACAGAACAATCAATCAGCGCCATTAATCGAAACCTTGCGGAGTTGAAATCAAATCAACAAAAAATAGACCAAGAATTGAGTCGACTCACAGCACAATACAATCAGTCGAAAGCCGATCTTGAACTACAGCAAAATCAATTAAATGCATTATTTTATCAGCAATATACCGGTAAAGAACAAAACCACTTGCGCGCTCTGCTAAATCAACAAGATCCCAGTCAAACGATGCGCCAAATGTATTATTATCGACAACTATCACTGGCGCGCTCTGCCCGCATAAATTCATTACAGAACACCCTGAGCCGCCTGAAAGCATTGACTCAAGACATACACGAAAAAAGAAAGGCAATTGAAGTTTTAAAAACCGAATATACGAACCAAAGCAGAAAGCTGGCGCAAGAAAAATCAAAACACAAAACGATTTTTGATCAAGCCTCTCAAGAAATTTTCCGCCAACACCATGAGGTTAACAAATTAACACAAGACGAAAAACGCATATCTCGACTCGTGTCTGAAATCAACAAAGCGCTTACACAAAAAAAGACTCACGATATCTACAATACCCAGCTTCCTGCTCCAACCGATACCAACTTGAGCTTTAAGTCGCTTAAAGGCAGACTCAACTTACCTGTACGCGGCAAACTCTTAAGCCGTTTTGGCAGCCAGCGGTCAGGAAAACTGACTTGGCGTGGATTGTTCATCAGCACATCCCGTGGCAGCGATGTCAAAGCCATTGCGCATGGGCGTGTAGTATTTGCTGACTGGCTACGCGGATTCGGCAATCTAATGATTATTGAACATGCCCAAGGTTACATGAGCTTATATGGTAATAACGAAGCATTGTTAAAAGGGGTGGGTGACACAGTGCACAGTGGCGATACAATTGCAACAGCTGGCAATAGCGGTGGCAATCCGGATACGGGCCTGTACTTCGAGCTGAGATATCAAGGTAAAGCCTTTGATCCATTGACTTGGATAAAAATAGAATAAAAAACTTAAACGATTTCAAAATGTCTTATAGGCTGCCCATCAAAATACATTCGGAATCAATTAGCGGGACTTCTGGTATTTTTTTAATGTATGATCGGCGGAATTCGTGTTATACATTTATGTTCAGCCAGATCATACTTGCGTGGCTTAATCTGGATGATTATAAAATATTCAAAATTTAAAAGTTCGTTAGTGCGGAGACAGCATCATGAGTAACATAATCAAAAAAGCAGGTTTCATTTTAGTTGGCGCAGTTGCGGGTGTGATGCTCAGTCTGAACTTTTCCGCTATCGCAAAAAGAGATACCGTAGAAGCTATTCACCCGCTTCCTATTGAAGAACTCCGCACATTTGCTCAGGTATTCGGACGCATCAAAAGCGATTATGTCGAGTCAGTAGAAGACAAAAAACTTATCACGGAAGCTATTAACGGCATGCTGGTCGGTCTGGACCCCCATTCTTCCTATCTCGATAAAGATGAATACAAAGAGCTACAAATTGGTACTCACGGCGAATTCGGTGGTTTAGGCATACAGGTAACCATGGAAGACGGACTGGTCAAAGTTATTTCTCCGATTGAGGATACACCTGCATTCCGTGCCGGCATTCAAACAGGCGATCTGATTATTAAGCTTGACGATACCGCGGTTAAAGGTATGTCTCTGAACGAAGCCATTAAATTGATGCGCGGAAAACCGAAAACACCGATCTCGATTACCATTATCAGAGAAGGCGAAACCGAGCCACTGGTTTTCACATTGATGCGCGACATCATCAAAATCCAGAGTGTCAAATCCAAATTGGTCGAACCTGGATATGCCTATATTCGTATTACACAGTTCCAGGAGCACACCGGAGAAAACCTCGCAAAAGCCATCAGAACACTTTTTGCAGAAAGCACAGAACCGATGAAAGGTCTGATACTGGATTTACGTAATGATCCCGGCGGCTTGCTAAACGGCGCAGTTGCTGTCTCGGCTGCCTTTCTACCTGAAAATGCGCTGATCGTATATACCGAAGGACGCGCCGTCGATGCCAAGATGAGATTGCATGCTAATCCTGAATATTATCTGCGCGGACATGGCAGAGATTATCTGCAGGATTTACCATTGGATGTTAAGACAGTACCCATGATTACATTAGTCAATGGAGGATCGGCATCCGCTTCAGAAATTGTGGCAGGCGCCTTGCAGGATCACAAACGATCTATTGTTATGGGCACACAGACCTTTGGCAAAGGTTCCGTACAAACCGTTCTGCCATTAGGCAACGAAACCGCAATCAAACTGACCACGGCTTTATATTATACGCCAAATGGCCATTCCATACAGGCCACAGGGATTACGCCTGATATTCTGGACGAATCCGCCAGTGATGAACAACGGCTGCGCGAATCCGATCTGAATCGTCATATTACTAATGGTCAAAAAGATCAGAAGCAAAGCGCGCGTGAGAAAAAGAAACAGGAATCAACAACCAACGAAGATGTTACACAGGAAAAAAGCAATAAAAGTGCTGCGCCGATTGAATTCGGTTCCGAAGACGATCAACTGTTGACTCAGGCAATGAATTATTTTAAGGGTGTCACTTCACCGCCTGAAAAGAAAAGTAGTCAATCCAAAAGTTAATGGTAATGGATTTAGTTGAACCATAATACCGCCAATACTGACAACAATACCAGCACGCAAAGCAGCTGCGACTTAAACGATCAGCAGCTGCTTCGGTACAGCAGACATATACTGCTGCCTGAAATCGATATTTCAGGTCAAAAGGCACTGCTCCAATCACATGTACTGATTATCGGTGCAGGTGGACTGGGCTCTCCGACAGCACTCTACCTGGCGGCAAGCGGCATCGGAAAGCTGACCATTTGTGACGGAGACAAAGTCGATCTGACAAATCTACAGCGACAGATTCTACATTCAACAACAACCGTTGGCTTACCCAAAGCACTGTCAGCCAAGCGCACATTGTCCACAATCAATCCAGAAGTCAGCATCGTTACCATTCCAGAATTTGTTGGTGAAATTGAACTCCAGCAACTTGTTCGCGGAGCCGACGCGGTTGTTGACGGCAGCGATAATTTCATCACACGACATCAAGTCAACAAGGCTTGTGTAAAACACAGAAAGCCGCTGATTTCAGGCGCCGCTATCCGCTTTGAAGCGCAAGTATCCGTTTTCGATTTACGACATTCTGGCAATCCCTGCTATCATTGTCTTTATCCGGAAACTGAAGAAACCGACAATATGCGTTGCGCCGTGATGGGCGTCTTCGCGCCTCTAGTTGGCATCATTGGCAGCATGCAAGCTGCAGAAACACTTAAAATACTGCTTAACATCGGCGAAACACTCAACGGCCGAGTACAGTCTTTAAATGGCCTGACCATGAACTGGCGCACGGCCCGTTTACACCAGGATCCAGCGTGTTCAGTATGCCAATCCACTGCCTAATAAACTTAACACGGTTTTTTATGACATGCGCTACTTGGTTCTCTTACATCATTAATCAACGCAGCGTGGCTTTTGCAGCAGAAAGATCCCCCATACCAGATAGCCATTCTTTCCACCATCTATCCAGTACCTGAGTCCCTTTTTCATGCGATCGACATACGTCGGATCGACTTTTCCGGCAAGGTCGTTGGTCTTCTTCTCGGTTTCTTCAAGTACACGTTGATAGTGATTGACCAATTGATGCGTCAGATCATCAAATTGCACCACATCGAATCCAGTCCGCACAGCCGTCTGGCGGTAGAAATCCGGTGACCCCAGTGAACTCAAATGAATACGGTCATAAATCGGTTGCAATACGCCTTGCGGGCAATCATTTGCCTGCATTGGATCGGTGAAAACAAAATATCCACCAGGCTTCAATACACGAAATGCTTCCGCCAACACATGCTCACGTCTGTCACTGTGCAGAATCGCATCCTGCGACCAGATAACGTCAAAACCACTATCACGTCCAGCTGTTTCAAAAGGCAAATTTTCAAAACTGCCGTCAATAACCTGAATTTTTTCAGACAACCCGGCAACGGCATTCAACGTGCGTGCACGTTTGTTTTCAATCTCACTCAGATTTATCGCGTTAACAAACACATCGTAATTTTCAGCCAGATAACGCGCAGAACCACAATAACCGGAACCGAGATCCAATACAGTTGTCGCAGCATCAAGCTTGGGCAGACATTCGGCCATCGTTCGTATCGTCCTCTGACTCGCAATCGTTATTGACTCACCACCATTCCGATACAGACCGATGTGAATATTCTCGCCGCCCCATATCGTACTGTAAAAATAATCCGCATCTTCACTGTTGTAATATTCCCGAACTGTTTCAACAGCGGCCGACGGCCTGATTTCCGTGCACTTGTTTTTTTCTGAGGGCTGGTATGCTTTCTCAGCAATATGAATAAAGAAATCAGGCTCACTATCCCGGTAAGTCTGCTGAAAATCACCAAAAGTTTCTATATGCTGGAAACCAACTTCACGCAGCAGGCGTGTCGTATAGCTCTTCCTCAGCGGATACATATTCAGAAAAAAAGACTCGCCGTCTAAAAACCGATATTCAAATCTAGCCAACCCCGTATCAACGTGCACCGGTTTAACGGAAACGTCCGTACCACAATAATAATACGCATGATTGCTGGAAAAACCATTGTCCAGCAAAGCGTCATAATTGCGCTGATCCAATATTAATACGCCGTTATGGCGCAAAGCGGCATAAAACTCAGCCAATGCTTTACGGCGGTCATTTTCATTGAACAAATGCGTGAACGAATTGCCAAGGCAAATAATGGCATCAAACTTCTGATGTACATCGCGATTCAGCCAGCGCCAGTCTGCCTGGACTGTTCGTAAAATATGACCGCGGGCGCGGGCATTGGCAAATGCCTTGGATAACATTTCTGCACTGCCATCGGCGCTTACTACTTCAAATCCTGCTTCAAGCAACCGTACAGAGTGAAAACCGGTGCCCGTTGCAACATCGAGCACTTGCCTGCATTCACGCTGCTTAAGCTTATCGATAAAAAATGGACCTTCAGACTTTATGCGCGCATTCCAATCGATCAGTGAATCCCATTTTTGCACAAAGGCATGCACATACTCTGCACGATACTGATCTGTTTTCCGTACTGACACAGGATCACTTCCATAATCCTGCCTTGCTTTCTTCGATGTATGAACCATATGATTCTCCGTGAGTATTCGTGTGGTTTAAAAAATTGCTGCAATGATCGCGATCAAAACAACACACTAGACACCGGAAAAAAATCCAGAATCAAAAACAATAATGCATGGTCTGGCGGTGGTGATATAGACCTATTTAGCTAAAACAAGCTAAAATCGAGAATTTCAGGCAGCTTTACACATGCAAATCTGGCGAAGCAGGTCTTCACCACATCATAAGACACCCATTGCGCTCACAATAGGCAATTTCGACGGCGTACATTTAGGTCACCAAGCGATACTTGCCCGACTGAAGTCTGCTTCAGACCATCTCGGGATCGCCGCTTGCGTGATGACATTTGAACCGCATCCGCGCGAATTCTTCACGCCAGACCAAGCACCAACGCGTTTGACCAGTCTGCGTGAGAAACTCTTACAATTGGCCGTATCAGGCGTTGATTATGTCAGAGTATACCGCTTCAACTATGATTTCGCAAAAATCAGCCCGGAATTTTTTGTTTCCCGGATCCTTCAAGAAGACCACGCCGTGCGATGGATACTCACTGGCGATGATTTCCGGTTTGGCGCACAACGTGTCGGCGACTTTGCTTTATTGCAGGAATTGTCCAGAAAAATGAATTTTGAAGTTGAAAAAATGCCGAGTATACAAATTGACGGCGAACGCGTATCCAGCACACGCATCCGGGAAGCCCTGGAGACTGGTGATTTACCAGCCGCGCAGCGCTTTTTAGGCAGGCCCTACAGCATCAGCGGCCGCGTGATTCATGGCGACAAACTCGGCGCAAAACTGGGCTTTCCAACAGCTAACATTCAAATCCGGCTTAATCGCCCGCCACTATCGGGTATCTTTGCGGTCAGAGTACGCGGCGCGATTAAAACATCGCCGCTTCAGACCATCGACGGCGTCGCCAGTCTGGGCGCGCGACCCACGATACGCGACAATGGTCAGCCAACGCTGGAAGTCCATTTGTTTGATTTTGACCAGACGATCTATGGCGCTCACCTTCAAGTTGATTTTATTCACAAATTACGCGATGAGGAAAAATACCCGGACATCACCACACTCGTCGAGCAAATCAAAAAGGACGTTTTTGCGGCGCAACAATTCCTGCGGTACAAGCCTGTTGTATCTGAAATGACACGATGAGAGCAAACGCCATTTAGCACGCAAGACAAATTCGTATATCATTACAAATCTTGCTTGTATAGTGCTTACAGGTCGCTTACCCATCAAACAACATCAGACACAAACCGGTTTCAAACGTTTTTAAACACTTTTCATGACAGATTATAAAAAAACACTTAACTTACTTGATACGCCTTTTCCCATGCGCGGCAATCTTGCTCAGCGCGAGCCCGGCATGCTGGAATCCTGGCAGCGAAAACAACTTTACTGGAAAATACGCGCTGTCAGCAAAGGCCGCCCGAAATTCACCCTGCACGATGGCCCACCGTATGCCAACGGTGACATTCATATCGGTCATGCCGTCAATAAAATCCTGAAAGATATTATTATCAAAAGCAAAACACTGACGGGGTTTGATGCGCCGTATATACCCGGCTGGGACTGCCACGGCCTGCCGATTGAACATCAGATCGAAAAGAAACACGGCAAACAATTACCGGCCGATCAAGTGCGCAAGCTATGCCGCCAATTTGCAAGTGAACAAGTCACGCGACAGAAAGCTGATTTCATTCGCCTCGGTGTGCTCGGCGACTGGGAAAATGCCTATCTGACGATGGATTTCAATACTGAGGCCGGCATTATTCGCGCGTTGAGCAAGATCTATCGCAACGGCTATCTGTACCAGGGTCAGAAGCCGGTTAACTGGTGCACTGACTGCGGTTCGGCGCTTGCAGAGGCGGAAGTAGAATACGAAGACAAGATCTCTCCGGCAATTGATGTCGGCTTTGAAGTCACAGACAAAAACCGGCTTGCAGCATTTGGTGCAAATGCCGCTGAAATTCCTGCTGACAGCCGCATTATGGCGGTTATCTGGACAACAACACCATGGACATTGCCCGCCAACCAGGCTGTCTGCGTGCACCCTGATTTTGACTATGTGCTCATTCAGACTGAGCAAAACCTGCTCATTCTTGCAGCGGAACTGGCACAAACTTGTCTTGAACGTTACGGATTGCAGGGTAAAACACTGGGGCGCTGCAAGGGGATTGCCCTGGAACACCTGCCGCTAAGACACCCCTTTGAGGATCGTATTGTCAAGATCATTTGCGGCAAACACGTCACGCTGGAAGCTGGGACAGGTCTGGTACATACTGCGCCTGCTCACGGCCTGGACGACTACTTTGTCGGTCAGCAATACGATCTGCTCAGCGAGAGTCCTGTCGATGACAACGGCAGATTCATTGCCGACAAACCGTTGGTCGGCAATCTGTCTGTCTGGAAAGCCAATGATGTTGTTATCGAAACACTGAAAAACAATCATCACCTGCTCTGCTGCAAAAAAATCGAACACAGCTATCCGCACTGCTGGCGGCATAAAACACCGATTATTTTCCGTTCAACACCACAGTGGTTTATCGGCATGAATCTTCAGCAAAATCCAGACACGCCAGGATCTTCAGGAACCTTGCGTGATCTTGCCATGCAGGCTGTTGATGCAACCCAATTCTTCCCGGCATGGGGACGCGCGCGCCTGGAAGCCATGATTAAAAACCGGCCCGACTGGTGTGTATCGCGCCAGCGCAACTGGGGAGTACCCATGGCAGTTTTTGTACACAAAGAAACACAGAAACCACACCCACGTACGCTGGAGCTTTTCGAACAGGTAGCGCAGCGCGTGGAACAGCAAGGCATAGAAGCCTGGTTTTCACTTGATGCCGCAGAGCTGCTGGGCGATGACGCGAAGGACTATCAAAAACTCACCGATACCCTGGATGTCTGGTTCGACTCAGGCACCACACACGATACAGTGGTCAAATCCAACGACTCACTGAATCATCCAGCCGACCTTTATCTGGAAGGTTCTGATCAGCATCGCGGATGGTTTCAGTCCTCATTGCTCACCGGTTGCGCTATTAATGGCTGTGCTCCTTATCACGCATTGCTGACACACGGTTTTGTTGTCGATGGCAATGGCCATAAAATGAGCAAATCGAAAGGCAATGTCATCGCACCACAGAAGGTCATGGATACATACGGCGCGGACATTCTCCGGTTATGGGTTGCTTCGACCGATTATTCAGGCGAGCTCTCAATTTCCGACGAAATACTCAAACGTGTGGTTGAAAGTTATCGACGTATTCGAAATACACTCCGTTTTCTGCTCGCCAATCTGGCCGATTTTGACGCCGAGAAAGATATGCTGCCGGTCGAAAACTGGCTGGAAATCGACCGTTATATGCTGGCCCATGCAGCAGCCTTTCAACAGGATTTGACGCAGATCCTCGCACAATACGAATTCCACCAGGCTGTTCACAAACTACATAATTTCTGCTCGGAAGATCTGGGCGGTTTTTATCTGGATATTCTCAAAGACCGACTATACACCGCAGCAGCCCAAGGTCAGCCGCGCCGCGCCGCGCAGAGCGCGCTTCACCATGTCACACACAGTCTGGTACGCCTGTTTGCGCCGATACTCAGTTTTACAGCAGATGAAGCCTGGGAACACCTTACCCGGCAACCTGAGGACAGTGTATTGCTGCATACCTGGCACCGATTTCCGGAACAATCCGATTCACAACAGTTACTTGATCGCTGGGCTAACATCCGCGCACTGCGCGCGCAGGTGCTCAAGAAGCTGGAAGAATCCCGGATAAAAGGAGAAATTGGCTCATCTCTCGCTGCAATCGTTGAGATTCAGGCCGGGAAAGCTGATTTCGCATTACTGAATTCGCTCGGTGACGATTTGAAATTTGTGCTGATCACGTCTGAAACCCGGTTACTGCAAACCGACAACCTGTCGGGGATTGAAGTGATTGTCACGCCGAGCAGGCATCAGAAATGTGAGCGTTGCTGGCATTATCGGATTGATGTCGGCAGCAACACAGAACACTCGACGCTCTGCAGGCGTTGCATTGACAATCTTTATGGCGGCGGTGAACATCGCGAATCTGCCTGACGCCAGAAAAACGCGGTAATGACAAGATCAACTGCTTGAAATTAGCACTTTAAAACAAATATCGGAATACGCATTCATGAAATTACACTACTCGCTGGGCATTGCCTTGATCGTACTGATCGTTGATCTGACGACCAAGTACTGGGTCGAATCGATATTAAGCTACGGACAGCGTATTCCAATAACCGGATTTTTCAATCTGGTGCTCACTTACAATACTGGCGCAGCTTTCAGTTTTTTAAGCGAAGCATCAGGTTGGCAGCGCTGGTTTCTAAGCGCCATCGCAGCTATCGCTTCAATTGTCATCATTTATCTGTTGCATAAATACCGGACAGAAACGTTATTCTGCCTTTCACTCAGTTTAATCCTCGGTGGCGCGCTTGGAAATTTATGGGATCGGATTACACTGGGGCATGTTGTCGACTTTCTGGATTTCTATATTGGTGACTATCATTGGCCGGCTTTCAATATTGCTGATTCAGCGATTTTTATCGGTGCAGTCCTGCTTATCATTGAAAGCTTCAGCAGCACAGAGAAAAAAGATGCGGGACAGACAGTCGAACAAAAAGAAAAAACCGAATAGATTGCTTAACAATGAAGTCGAATTAATCGGATTCTTTCTCTGAACTTTTCTGCTTGGTTATCGGGCTTTGCACCGTATAACCCTTTTCCTTCATTTTATAGCCGCCATAAGCACCGGCGCCTGCTGCTACCGCCATCCAGCATCCCGTTAAAAATGGCAACACAGCGCATAAAACAAATAGATTAAACAGATATTTATTTTTCATGGCGGTCCTTCCATCATCAATTTCGATTGATTGCGCAGTTCTTTACGTTTATTTTTCACAGATTGACGCCGAGATTCGCTTAAAAAAAGAAGTTTCCGGATAATCGAACCATTCCTTTAATTCATCGTGATGTGCACCGATGGTATTACCTTTTGCCATTGCGCCGGAATAGAGCAGCATCGTATAGGAGCGCGCCCGATCAGCTCCGCAGTCGAATTCATAAAACGTTTTTAATGACTGATACCCACCTCTCTGTTTCTCATCATAACTCGATAACAGCCATACTTTTTTATAGTGCTGACCACTGTTGCGCACAGTATCGGGATCAAAATAGTGCTCAGTCTTTTTGTCAGCATCGGAGTTCACCAATACCCACTCTGCCGAAACAATGCCACAGAAACCCAATAAAAAAACTGCAAATGCTATTCTTTTCATAACGTCATCTATACCCTATCAGAAATTATTTACTTATTTCCAGGCGCGAAGATTTCATGTATGAGACGTAACTCTGCTGTCTATAAAATAGAAAACCACTTAATGTTGCAGACCACAGCGCAAAAACGGTTTTCAGTCATTCATCCCTGTGCGGGAGAGGCTATGTAAAGCTGATTTTCAATAGCAATACGCGTAAAAAAACACAAACACGCGAAATCGATGCAGCAACTAATCGTCTCGATCGACCAACGACCTGAGTACATAAGGCAGAATACCGCCATGCCGGTAATAATCTATCTCGATCATGGTATCAATGCGGCATAGCAGTTGAACTACCTTTTGCTTACCATCTTTTTTGTGTATGACAAGTGTTACATCCTGCTGCGGTTGCAGATCATTCAGATCCAGAATATCAAATATCTCATCGCCTTGAATATTGAGTGATTGCGCGGTATCAACATTCTTGAACTGCAATGGCAGTACGCCCATGCCGATCAGATTACTGCGGTGAATACGTTCATAGCTGACGGCGACAACCGCCTTGACACCAAGCAATTGCGTTCCTTTCGCCGCCCAATCGCGACTGGAACCGGTGCCATACTCCTTGCCGGCAAACACAATCGTTGGAATACCCTGCTGCTGGTAACGCATCGCAGCGTCGTAAATACTTATCTGTTCCTCTGGCTGTTCTCCAGCCTGATAAAACGTAACGCCACCTTCACTGCCTGGCACCATTAGATTTTTGATGCGTACATTGGCAAAAGTCCCGCGCATCATAACCTCGTGATTGCCACGACGGGCACCGTAGCTGTTGAAGTCAGCCTGTTGAACATGATTGGCCAGCAGGTACTGACCAGCCGGAGAGGAATTTTTTATAGCGCCTGCCGGACTGATGTGGTCTGTCGTCACCGAATCGCCAAATATACCCAGCGCGTAAGCATTTCTGATCTCACCCTTGCGCTCGGCCTTATCGGGCTGTAGTGAGAAATTGTCAAAAAACGGCGGCTCAGCGATATAGGTCGATACTGGCCAGTCATAAGTCCGGCCCGTCGCGGCAGTAATATTGTTCCATAGCGGATGATCCCTGGTCATATCGCTGTAGAGTCTGCGAAATGTATCTGCGTTGTTGGCAAATTTCATCAGCGCCTGAATCTCTTCACTGGTTGGCCAGATATCCTTGAGCCAGACAGGATGACCATCGCTCCCGGTACCCACAGGCTCGATTGTGAGGTCTTTCAGAACGGTTCCGGCAATCGCATAAGCCACAACAAGCGGTGGCGAAGCCAGGAAGTTAGCGCGAATATTGGTATGAATGCGAGCCTCGAAATTGCGATTACCCGACAGCACCGCAGCGCATATCAGATCATTTTTTACGACAGCCTCTTCAATAGGCTCAGCCAGCGGACCTGCGTTGCCGATGCAGGTCGTACAGCCATAACCCGCAACGCTGAAACCGAGTTTCTCCAGATACGGTAATAATCCTGTATGGACAAGATACTCGGTCACCACGCGTGAGCCCGGCGCAAGCGATGTTTTGATGTGACGTTTGACAGCAAGTCCCTTTTCAACAGCTTTCCTGGCCAGCAAACCCGCCGCGATCAGAACGCTTGGATTAGATGTATTGGTGCAGGATGTAATCGCTGCAATAAGAACATCGCCATGACCGAGATCGACAACTCTGTCAAATTTATTGACCGGTATGTCAAAGGCATCAGGTGTCGGGTGATTGCTGACCATTTCGGCGATATGCCGTTCGCTATTAGTAGCGAGTTGACCGCGCTCGTTCAGAATATCCGCATTGATACGTGTGCAGACATCCATATCTTCGTCAAGTGCATGACGCGTTGGATAACGCTGATTAATTTCGTCCAGCGGCTTGCCGTAGCCATTTTCAGCGATCGGTTTGCAGAAAAGCGCGCTAAAGCGATTCTTGATTTCCGCCAGATCAATGCGATCCTGCGGCCGTTTCGGACCGGCCAGTGATGGCGAGACCGTGCTTAAATCAAATTCCATAACATCACTATAATCAATATCACCCTGGCGCGGAATACCGTACATTTCCTGCGCCTGGAAATAACGCTGGAATGCAGCGATCTCCTCCGCGCTTCGCCCGGTGCCTTTGAAGTACTCAATGGTAACGTCATCCACCGGGAAAAATCCCATGGTTGCGCCGTATTCCGGTGCCATATTGGCAATGGTGGCACGATCCGGCAACGTCAGAGATGCTGCACCGTCACCAAAAAATTCCACAAACTTGCCGACCACATTGGCACCACGCAACATTTCAGTGATGGTAAGAACCAGATCCGTTGCAGTCACACCTTCGCGCAAACGTCCGGTTAAATTCACACCGACCACATCGGGCGTCAGAAAATAAACCGGCTGTCCAAGCATACCAGCTTCCGCTTCGATACCGCCGACACCCCACCCGACAACCCCGATACCATTGATCATGGTGGTATGTGAATCAGTACCGACCAGTGTATCCGGATAAATGACACCGTTATTCTGGTGTACACCCCGCGCAAGATGCTCGAGATTAACCTGGTGCACAATGCCGATTCCCGGCGGGATGACCCTGAATGTATCAAATGCCTGCATACCCCATTTGATAAACTGATAACGCTCGCGATTACGTTCAAACTCGATTTCCATATTCAGTTTGAGTGCATCCGGATTGCCATAATGATCAACTTGAATCGAATGATCAACAACCAGATCGACAGGAACGAGCGGTTCAATGAGTTCGGGGTTTTTGTCAAATCTTTCTGCGGTGCTGCGCATCGCAGCCAAATCGACCAGCAACGGCACACCGGTAAAATCCTGCAAAACAATGCGCGAAACTATAAAAGGAATTTCATGGATTCTCGCAGCATTCGGCACCCAGTTCGCCAGCTGCCTGACATGCATTTCCGTAATTTTCTTGCCGTCAAAGTTTCTCAATACCGATTCGAGAATGATTCGAATAGAAACAGGCAAGCGCGAAATCTTTCCAACACCGTTTTTTTCCAACGCCGGTAGTGAATAAAATGCTACCGTCTCACTGTTAATTGTCAGGTCTTGTTTGCTGTTAAACAGATTATGCAGATTATGCGTCATGATATGTCCTTAAAAAAGCGCATGGCGGAACAGCAACTCAGAAACCGTTATTCCAGTTCGCGGTCCACGGCGCGACTTCCCGTTCACTGATCAGACGGTGTCTGTTGATTTTAACATTATCAAAATCAGCCTGTTCCAAAGCACTGATCTGGTATGCGCCCGATGCCACATTAATCTTGAGCTGCCCTTCCGCAACGGAGACAATCCTGCTGCCGTCTTTGTTCATGCGAATACTGAAACGCGTACCGATATTCTCAATCAGCGCTTCGCCAACTTTTATTCTGACTTGTTCCATGGTGTTCTTGTCGATATTGAAGTAGACATTCCCCTTGAACAATTCCATGCGCATCGGCTGATGGTCTGTGATTGCGATAGAACTGCCAGCATCCAAGGCAATTTCAATATGCGGCGTCACTGCGACAGTCAGATATTCATCTGCTTTGGTTTCGTGAAACCGAACGCTTTGCGGTTTGGAAAAATACCAGGTCATCCAGCCCAACAACAATCCGGCTGCAAGAATTGAGGTATGCAATAAAAACCGGCGCCAACTGAAAACAAAGGTTTTTGAGGCGGAATCAGTAGATTTATGCGCGGACATGTTGTATTAAGATGGAACGAAAACGTAAATTATAACGAATTAATTAGGGTAACTGTAATTGATGCTGAATACGAAGACCATGAAACAGAACAGCAACAGTATTCAACAAAAAACGGAAACGCTTAATCATGCGACGTTAAAGTATAATAATCCAGAGCAATATCGTTCACCCTGCCGGAAACAGCTGAGTTGATGGAACGCACAGCAGTGATATTTAAAATTGCAATCTTTTTTCACACCATTCTACGGGAAAATTAATCATATGACAGCACGGCCATTGCGTTCAGTCTATCAACTTAAAGTCACTCTGAAATATCTCCGTCCGCCAATATGGCGCAGACTCTTGATTGCCAGCACCGCAAACCTCAGCGAATTACATAAGGTGTTACAGATTGTGATGGGCTGGACAAATTCACATCTGCACAATTTTATAATTGGTAATGAGCAGTATGGCGAACCGCATGAAGAATTTTTTGACGCCATGAAAGATGAATCCAAATTCCGGCTGGATCAGCTGTTACGGCATGAAAAAGAAAAGTTATTGTATAACTATGATTATGGCGATGGCTGGGAACATGAAGTATTGCTTGAAAAAATCCTGCCGTTCAAACATGACATGGCATTACCGCAATGCATCAAGGGAAAACGAGCCTGTCCGCCCGAAGATATTGGCGGTATTCCAGGCTATGCAATGTTTCTTGAAGCGATTCACGATCCATCGCATCCAGAGCACGAAGAAATGCGTGAATGGGTGAATGACGACTTTGATGCCGAGCATTTTGATATTCATGAAATCAATAATCTGCTGAATCAGTACACGAAACGATAAATACCACCACTATCACGCAGGCAATACATAGCCCTTTTATCTTTGCAATGACATGAATGCAGTTCCGGATTTGAACACACAACAGCGCTACCAGGAAGTGCGCAAGGTTACACTCATCGGTTCGGCCATTGATTTTATTCTCGGTGTCGTCAAAATTATCGTCGGCTGGCTCGCAAATTCACAAGCCTTGATTGCAGACGGTGTTCATTCGTTTTCGGATCTGCTGACAGATTTTCTTGTGCTGTACGCCGCAAAACACTCACACAAGGCAGCCGACGAAGAACATCCTTACGGCCATGGCCGCATTGAAACACTGGCGACTGTCGGCCTGGGTGTTATTCTGATCGTTATTGCCTGCGGAATCGCTTATGATTCAGTGCGCCGCATCAATAAACCGGAACTGCTGCTCGAGCTCGGTGGACTGGCGTTAATGATCGCCGTACTGTCAATTATTTCCAAGGAATGGATTTATCGTTATACCGTAGCCGCTGCACGTCGGCTACATTCGGACATGTTGCTGGCCAATGCTTGGCATAGCCGGTCGGACGCGATTTCATCCATTGTGGTCGTAATTGGCATTGCAGGCGCCATGCACGGCTATCCGTATCTGGATGCTGTTGCAGCCGTTGCCGTTGCCGTAATGATCGCGAAAATCGGTGCTAGCCTGGTGCGATCGAGTTCACAGGAGTTGATTGACCGGGCGCTGGATAAAGATGAATCAAATGTCATTCGCGCGCATATTCTTAAAGTTAAAGGCGTACGGTCACTACACATGCTGCGCTCACGCAAAAGTGCGGGCGATGCTTTTATTGATGTGCACATTCAGGTTGATCCCAGACTCAGTGTATCGGAAGGACACCAGATCGGCGAAGCCGTGCGGCGGCGTCTGCTGGATTCTGTTGATGTCGTATCGGACGTAACGGTACACATTGATCCGGAAAATGACGAATCAGGTTCTTCCAGCGACAATCTGCCTTACCGGGAAAAGGTCATCGAGGAACTCAAACGATGCTGGCCGCAATTGCCGGTTTCATTACTTGACGACGTTACCCTGCATTATCTGGCCGGAGAGATTTACCTCGAACTGGATCTGCCCATTGAGATTCTACGCAACACGGATGAAGCCAGAAAATTGGTAAGCGAACTCAAACAGGCTGCGCGCGTACTGTCTTATGTCAGTGACATACAAGTACGATTCAAAGTCTGACCATACCAATATCACTGGAATCAAGTCGCGCTGTCTCCAGACACGTAAATCTTAGAACACAGGCTCTTAATCATCATGCTTTCTTCCGCGCCCCCGGTCATGTTTGTCATAGCCGTGGCGGAAGTCTTTATTCTTAAAATCTTTATCCTTATCGCGGCGATCACGTTCGTTATCATAATACCTGTACGAATCATAACCCTGTGCAGGATGCCCATCGTAATAACGCGGCTGCGGTTGCGTATTGTGCCGGTGCTGACTGTAATGCGGAATATAAACATCGTTATACCACTGTTCGCGGACAAAATAGACCGGGCGATCACAGGCGCGGTACTGGATGCAGAAACGCCGCCAGTTTTTAGCATGTTTGCGCGGAACGTGCAGGTATAGCGGTTGCTGCACAACATTGGGCGGCGTGTAGATAATAACCGGATTCGGATAAATTAACTCGGGTACCGGGAAGAAATCACCTAAGTGAATTTCACCGTAAAACCCCGGTTGCCCGATTCTGAGTGAAAGTCCCACGTCGGCCGCCAACCCGACCGTTGCCGAGAAAATCCATGTTACGACAACTAGCAGACAACTCTTTGCACGATTTTTCATCGCTACTGACTGTTTCTTTTGTTTTTGATGATTCATGAAGTTACTCCTGTCTGTCAGTTTTCCAGCAATTTATGATAAAAAGCAAGCCGCCTGGCGTTGATTTTTCCATTATCCGCAGCACAAATCAAGGCGCAGCCAGGTTCGTTCAAATGTCGGCAATTGTGAAATTTGCATTGCCCAATATAAGGATGGAATTCAATAAATCCCCATGCCAGACTTTCAATCTTGACGTGATTCAATCCAAATGCCTGGATACCCGGAGAGTCAATGACGGCACTGTTGGCGTTGATATGATAAAGGCGCGAATGCGTTGTCGTATGGCAACCAGAATCCAATGCTGTTGAAATTTCAGCTGTTATGCGTTGCGCTTCGGGAACAAGTGCATTCAGAATAGTCGACTTTCCCATTCCTGACTGACCGGCAAGAACACTCAGCTGGCCTTCCAGATACGGTTTCAATATTGATATGTCATTGATCGCACTCAGCTTCAACAAAGGATAACCGAGTGTCGCATACAGCTCAAGTATTCTAATCGCAGCTTGCGTCGGCTCGGCCAGATCGGCCTTGTTGAGTACGATAATGACTGGAATATTCTGGCTTTCGGCGGCAACAAGGCATCGATTGATCAGTTCTTCGCTGAAACTGGGGACAACGGCAACAACGATAATGATCTGCGTAACATTGGCCGCAATAATTTTTTCCTTGAAAGCATCGCTGCGGTACAACAGTGATTTCCGCGGCAGAATTCTTTCTATAACACCTTGCCCGGGAGCAGTAATCTTGAATTCGACTTTATCGCCACAGACAACCCCCCCTTTTTTTCCGCGCATCACACATGAAAACCGTTCCCCGTCTGTCGTTTCGACCATAAAATACCTGCCGAAAGCAGCACTTGCCAGACCGATCAGAGCGGCTTCTGTTTTTGCTTTATCGGAATTAAACGCGTTCAAATAGTAAACAGTTTGTCTATTTTTGCAGCGCAGATAAAATCATTTTCTGACAGACCATCAATGGCATGCGTCGTATAGACGACATCACATCGATTATAGCCTGCCGTGATATCGGGATGATGATCTTCCCGGTGCGAAACCCAGGCCAACGCATTGACAAAAGCCATAGTTTGATAATAGTTCTTAAAAGTATAGGTCTTACTGATCTGTTTATCGTGCAACAACCATCCTTCCAGCTGTTTTAGAAAAACAGCGGTTTTTTCTGCAGTCAGCGGCTCAATGCCACCTTCGCAAGGTTTACATTTTTGTGCAGCGAGCTCATTCATGGCTTTCTCCTCCTAATCGACCATCCATTCTGGAATTTGATTCAAAGCACCTGGTGCACCTTGCGCTGTAAATGAGCAACCCTTATTGCAGCAGGCGGATGCGAATCGTAAAAAGTAGAGTGTAACGGATCCGGCGTCAACGTAGCGGCATTATCCTGATAAAGCTTGACCAGTGCACGGATTAAATCTTCAGCTGATGCATTTTGCGCAGCATAGGCGTCTGCCTCAAATTCATGTTTACGTGAATAAATACTTGATATCGGGTGAAACAGAAAGGTGAATACGGGCATCACCAGAAAGAAAAGCAATAATGCCATGGCTGTTGAAGATACAGTTTCAAAGGACACACCCAGCCCCTCATAAAACCATGTTTGATTCATGAGATAACCCAGCAGCCAGAAAAATAGCAGGCTCATGACAAATGAAGCAATCACGCGCTTGATGACATGGCGATGTTTGAAATGACCCAACTCATGCGCAAGCACAGCTTCTATTTCAGCTGGCTCCAGACGCGAAAGCAAGGTATCAAAAAAAACAATGCGTTTCGTCTTGCCAAAGCCGGTGAAATAAGCGTTGCCGTGATTGCTGCGACGCGAGCCGTCCATGACAAACAAACCGCTCGATGTAAAACCACATTTTTTCAGCAGCTGCTCGATACGTATCTTCAACGCGGCATCTTCCAGCGGTGAAAATTTATTAAACAGTGGCGCGATCCAAGTGGGGAAAATAGCCAGCAGGAATAAATTAAATGCAATCCATGCGAACCATGCGTATAGCCACCAGTTTTCACCCATTCTCTCCATCAACCACAGAATACAGAACAACAATGGCGCACCCAGCAACACCATCAACATGGCTTGTTTGATCAGATCGGCAAAAAACATGCCGGGTGTCATTTTGTTGAAACCAAATTGTTCTTCGACGACAAAGATGCGATAGTAGCTCAACGGTATTTCGAACAAGCCCATGACCAGAAAGGTACTCAGAATCAGTCCCATGCCATGCATGATCGGATCGTTGAACCATTCAAGCCAGAACAGGCTCAACGCATTCAAACCGCCGCCCAGTGTAAAAATAAGCAGCAGTGAAGCATGCAGAAAAATACCCAGAAAACCGACTCGTGTTTTGGCACAGGTGTAATCTGCCGCCTTGCTGTGATCCGCCAGACTGATTTGACTGGCAAAATCCTCAGGCACTTTGTTCTGATGCGCGCGCACATGACGGATATGGCGCATCGACAGCCATATCTGAATCACTGTCGTAACGAACAAAGCGACAATAAAAATCAACGTAAATGATTGCATAATAGTTACTTTTTGAGTTATCAATAAATGAGAAGTGACGACGTACCATCAATATGACAAAATGAAATACATTATATTCAATCAAACCTGACACTTTGGAATTCATTAATCATTATGGCACAAGAAAATAACAACCATAACCTTATCTGGATTGACATGGAAATGACCGGGCTTGATCCGGATAACGACCGCATTATTGAAGTTGCTGTTGTAATCACCGACGGTCAACTGAATACCATAGCCGAAAGTCCCGTGATGGTAGTTTTTCAGTCGAATGAAATCCTTGATGGCATGGACAAATGGAATCAATCCACTCATGGAAGATCCGGGTTGATCGAAAAAGTAAAGGCTTCCAGGTTATCGGAAGCTGAAGCAGAAACACAGATGCTTGCTTTTTTGCAACACCACGTTCCTTCCAGGACTTCACCGATGTGTGGCAATTCAATCTGCCAGGATCGGCGTTTTATGGCGCGCTGGATGCCGCAGCTTGAGGCCTATTTTCATTATCGCAATCTGGATGTCAGTACCTTCAAGGAACTTGTCAAACGCTGGAAGCCGGAAATTGCAACCGGGCTGAAAAAAGAAGGTAAACATGAAGCGCTGGCGGATATTTATGATTCCATCAATGAGCTTAAATACTATCGCGAATATTTTATAGCAGGCTAATAGGAATAATGTCACAATCCCAGTGCGAATCACGCAATGATAAATAAACGATTCATTGCTTAACTTATAAAGTAGCCCTAAAATTCTTTGTCGCGTGCTTGCGATACAGGCTCAAGCTTTTTACGCACGCGCATCATTCAGTCAAAAGGAGACAAAACATGCTTCAACATAAAAAATCAACCGCAGTTATTGCGTTTGGCGCCTTATTTATTTTTGCTTTAAGCACTGCACCCGTTATCGCTCATGGCCCGGGCCATGACGACGATGATAGTCATTGCAAACACTGTGAGAAAAAAATCACAAAAATGGATAGCGACGGCGATGGCAAGATCAGCAGAAGAGAATTCATGAAATTTCACGGCGACAAGTTTGACAAGCATGATCTGAATAATGACCGTTTTCTGGATGCGGATGAAATTCATTACATGATGGAAGATATGCACAAACAAATGCGTGAACATATGCATGACGATGATCATAAACACGACCATGAGAACGATCACTCACATGACAACGACAATCATAGTCATGAACACAACCATGATCACGATTAAAATAATTTAAATTTAACAGCAGAATGGCGATTTTAACGCCTAAACGCCGCTGAAATTGAGGTGATTACAATATTCGGCGGCTTACGATTTTTATGCTCGGCAATCATTAATGACGCAATCCCGCAGGCTCGACGGTTGCCTTTTTTCTTTCCAGTGGCTGCGGATCGAGCACTGCGATTGTTAGCTGGTCGTCATTGAAGTATTTTTCTGCGACAGTACGAATCTGTTCGGCAGTTACAATCTGCAATTTCTCCAGCATCGTATCAATATCCCGATAGGACAAGCCTACGCTTTCCAACCGACCGATCTGCATCGCTTGAGCAAAAATAGAATCTAATTGAAAAACCTGACTGGCAACAACCTGCGCTTTAACACGATTCAGTTCTTCTTCTGTTACTTTTTCTTCGGTCAGTTTCTTGATTTCCGCACGTATCGCCTGCTCCAGTTCTTCAATTGTCTTGCCCGGACTCGGCGTACCGCTAAGAAAAAACATTCCCGGCCCCCTGCCTGTTGCGCTGTAGCCCGCACCAACTGAATTGGCGATCTGCAGTTCGCGCACAAGCGATTTATTCAATCGAGCCGATGCATGACCATCCATGATACTTTCCAGCATCTTCAAAGCGAAAGGTTCCCAGTCATTCTGTATGTCTTTTATAACCGGGGCATGATAACCCATCATAAGATAAGGCATCTCGGCTGGTGCCTTAACAGTAATCCGTTTTATGCCCAGTTGCAGTGGCTCGATTTGCGGTTTGCGTTTATCAATCGCTAACAACGGGCGCCGAGGTATGCCGCTGTAATGTTTCTCAACCAGTGTCTTGACCTCTTCAGGGTTGACATCGCCGACAATGACCAGAATCGCGTTATTAGGCGCATACCATCGGTCGTACCACTGCTGTGCATCATTTACCGCCATATTCTCGAGATCATTCATCCAGCCGATCACCGGCCGTCTGTAAGGATGTGACTGGTAGGCAGCCGCCATCATCTTTTCAAACAGCAATGACCGCGCCTGATCGTCAGTGCGTAAACGCCGTTCTTCCATGACAACATTGATTTCTTTGGCGAACTCTTCTTCAGTAAGAAGCAAATTGTGCATACGATCGGACTCCAGCGCTATCGCCAGTGCAAGATGATCCTTATGCAATTGCTGAAAATAGCCGGTGTAATCGCGGCTGGTAAATGCGTTTTCACGTCCGCCGGCAGCGGCGATGCGTTTGGAAAATTCGCCACCGGGCACATTCTTAGTGCCTTTAAACATCATATGTTCCAGCACATGAGCAATACCTGTTGCTCCATTCAATTCATCAACACTACCCGCCTGATACATCAGCAGGGAAACAATGACGGGCGATCGCTTGTCTTCCTTGACAATCAGTCTCAGGCCGTTCTCGAATCTGAATTCGTGCGGATTGGCAGACGCAGTAATCGCTGTACCGGAAACAACGGTTATCGTGAGAAAAACCATCAAACAAGTTACAAAGTGAATTGACTTCATTTTTGCTAACCCAAGCATGACTAAACAGAATAAAATTGGCGTTTGTGAAATGTTAATGCTACGAGGATAGAGCCTACCAGAATGTTTAATTTTTTTAAATCTAAAAAAAATCGCGCCGGGGAAGATAAAGCAGTCGAAAAAGACGAAACAGCAGAAACAGCGCCATGCGCTCAGTCAAATAGTGAAAAGCCACATGATGCTGTCAAGACTTCTCTTACTGCAGAATTCAGGCCGGAAACAACGAAAAGCGAAGCGATTCAGGAAGAACCCAGACTGATGGGTTTTGCAGGCAAGCTGCGACTTGGGTTGACACGCACGCGACAAAATCTGGGCAGACAACTATCCGGTCTATTTGGCGGCGGCAAGATTGACGAAGAACTCTATGAAGAACTGGAAACCATATTATTGACCGCAGACACCGGTGTCAACGCAACAGCACAATTGCTTGAAGACTTGCGTAAACAAGTCAAAAAAAAGGGATTGACCGATGCCACGGAATTAAAAACAGCGTTGAAGGAATCACTGGTGGAAATGCTCAAACCCTTGGAACGCCCGTTGGATACGACCACGAGCAGTCCTTTTGTAATTATGATTACCGGCGTAAACGGTGTTGGCAAGACAACATCGATCGGTAAGCTGGCGAAATATTTTCAGTCACAAGGCAAATCCGTACTGCTGGCTGCAGGAGACACTTTCCGGGCCGCAGCGCGTGAACAGTTGATCGTCTGGGGTGAACGTAACAAGGTAACCGTAATTGCACCGGATTCTGGAATTGACAAAAAAAACGATCCGGCAGCGGTGATTTTTGATGCCATTAGTGCGGCCAAAGCACGCGGAATTGATATTGTACTGGCAGATACAGCCGGGCGCCTGACCACGCAACTGCACTTGATGGAGGAAATTAAAAAGGTGAAACGCGTTATCGGCAAAGCGATTCCGGACGCACCACACGAAGTCATGCTGGTGCTTGACGCAAATACCGGTCAGAATGCAGTAACACAAGTGAAAGCATTTGATGAAGCGCTTGATGTCACCGGACTGATTCTGACCAAACTTGACGGCACGGCAAAAGGCGGCGTCGTGGCCGCGATATGTGGACAGTATCCGCAAAACCCTCCCGCGCTGCGATTTATCGGTGTTGGAGAAGGCGTTGATGATCTGCGGCCGTTTAACGCCGGCGAATTTGTCGACGCGCTATTTGATTGATAATCGATTAATATTAATTCCAATTTCAGCAATGATTCAATTCCGACATGTCAGCAAGCGCTTTCCTGACGGTTACATGGCATTAAACAATATTGATCTTAATATCGAGGCCGGTGAAATGGTGTTTATAACCGGTCATTCCGGCGCAGGGAAAAGCACTTTACTCAAACTGATTGCCGCCATAGAGCGCCCAACATCGGGCAGCATTACTATCAATGGTCAAAATATCGCACAGATCAAGCCTGCCGCACTGCCATTTCTGCGCCGAAAAATCGGTTTTGTTTTTCAGGACCATAAATTACTGTTCGACCGCACTGTTTTTGAAAATGTAATGCTGCCACTGCAGATCAATGGTTTTGATCAGAATACCGCAGCCAGCCGCATACGCGCAGCACTCGACAAAGTTGGCCTGTTGGGCAAAGAAAATGTATTACCGATAACGCTCTCCGGTGGCGAACAGCAGCGGCTTTGCATCGCGCGTGCCGTCGTACATCGTCCTGCGATTCTGATCGCTGACGAACCTACAGGTAATCTTGATTCAGCTTATGCGCGGGACATCATGGCGATGTTCTTTTCATTTCATCAGGTCGGCGTCACTGTACTGATCGCAACACATGATACGGGATTACTGGAAGATAACAAACATCGCGTTATCGTTCTGCGGCAAGGAAAACTGACGGCATGATCAGAGCATGGCTTCATCAACACTGGCACGCTTTAATCCTGACGATTAAACGCCTTTTATCAGCCCCGGTTACCAATCTACTCAGTATACTGGTGATGGGCATCGCAATCAGCCTGCCGGTTGGCGTCCTTACGCTGATGGAAAATCTACACACCATTTCCGGTCAGATATCCATTTCGCCGCAAATAAGTCTTTTTCTTAAACAGCATGCAACTCAGGATGACATTGATCACATCAGAACGAAACTGGAAGAAAACAAACTTGTCGCGCGCTATCAATTTGTGTCCAAGGATCAGGCGCTATATCAATTGCAGCTGGACAACGGATTAAGCGAAGCCGTGCATAACCTGGTACACAACCCCTTACCAGATGCGTTTGTAGTCGACATACAGGATGTAAGCGCGGATGTCATCGATCAATTACGTGCTGACATGCAAACCTGGTCTGCAATCGAGCATGCACAGTTTGACTCCGCATGGGCAAAACGCCTGGAAGCACTCATGAATTTTAGTCGCATGCTTGTATTCGTGCTATTGACATTGCTTAGCATAGCTATCGTCGCCGTCATGTTCAATACCATACGACTGCAAATTTTGACCCGGCAAACAGAAATAGAAGTGTCCAAACTGATTGGTGCAACAGACGCTTTTATTCGACGTCCCTTTTTATATTTCGGTGCCCTTCAGGGCTTTGCTGGCGGCATTACTGCCTGGTTGATCATTACTTTCGTTCTGCAGATCCTGAACGATGAACTCCAGGCGATTGCCGGACTGTATGCCATGGATTTACAATTACACACCACTGGATACGGAGACACTCTCAGCCTGCTGCTGTTTACGACATGGCTGGGTTGGCTGGGTGCGCGCGCCTCGGTGGCAAGCCATCTCTGGCAGATTGAACCACGCTAATACCAAGATTCCATCACATTAAACGACAAGCAGCACGTTACCGAATTATTTTGACATAAAAATGAACTAATGCATGAATTAGCACTCCCATACCAGGAATGCTAAAATGATAAAAATTAGAATTTTTATTGATCACAGTTAAAAAGAGGTGCGTTTCATGACGAATGCTTTAACAATCCCTGCAATGGGCAGCAGTCTTGAGAGCTATATTCACTCAGCCAATTCATTTCCGCTATTGTCGCAGGAAGAGGAAAACGAGCTTGCAAAGCGTTTGCGTGACCACGGTGACATCAGTGCCGCACAGCAGCTTATTTTGTCGCACTTGCGATTTGTCATCGCAATTGCACGCAGTTATAAAGGTTACGGTCTGCCTCAGGCAGATTTGATTCAGGAAGGCAATGTGGGTCTGATGAAAGCAGTGAAACGCTTTGATCCCGAACGCGGTGTCCGACTGGTGTCATTTGCTGTACACTGGATTAAAGCCGAGATTCATGAATTCATCATGCGTAACTGGCGACTGGTTAAAATTGCAACAACCAAGCAGCAACGAAAATTGTTTTTCAACCTGCGCAGCTTAAAACAAAGCCTCGACACCATGAATCCTCAGGAGGTTGACGCCGTTGCAAAACAATTGAATGTAAAACCAGCAGAAGTAGTTGAAATGGAAAAACGTTTCAATGGTAATGACATACCATTGGAACCTCTTTCAGAAGATGAAGACGAGCGTTATAGTCCTATCGCATACTTAACCGACGGCACAGAGCCTTCACAAATACTTGAAGCTGAGCAAAACCGGATATCACATGTCGAAGGTCTCCAGCAATCATTAGCCAGTCTGGATGAGCGCAGCCGTCATATTCTTGAGGCGCGCTGGCTGCGGGATAAAAATACGGCGACGTTACATGAACTTGCAGAGGAGCTTGGTATATCCGCCGAACGTGTGCGTCAGATAGAAGCCAAGGCCATTCAAAAGATACGTCAGAAAATGTTATCACACTGACAAGAAATAACTTGTGCACTACACACTTAAGCGGATAGGCACATTCCGCCAAAAACAGCATAAAAAAACCCTCGATAGCTCGAGGGTTTTTTTATGCTCAATCGACCACCAAGAATCAATGCCCTGAATGGCGCATATGTTCGATGGCTTCTTTCATATGCTTGGCACCTTCATCAGCATGTCCCATTTTGCCATGCTTGATGGATTCCTCCATATGTTTTATGGCTTCTGACATATGCTCATGTGCTTCAGCATGTGCTTTCTCAGCCGCCTGCGCATGATGCAAAGCCTTTTCCGCATGTTTTACCAAAACATCGGCATGACCGTCTTCACCATGTGCAAGCGCTTGACCTGCGTGCTCCATGGCTTCAGAAGTATGCCCTGCGTCAGATGCCAATACTTGACTGCTCAGAAAAAGCGCTAGAATTCCTATTGCAAATGAAGTTGATACATATTTCATAATCTTTCCTCCTTACTTGATAATTTAAAACAAGTCCATCTGGATAGCCCGCAATAACCGTGCCTGCCGCTTTCAATGCGAACTTTCAATATGAGACAAAGCCCCTCAGACACATCGTACTTATAGCACAAAGCGCGTAAGAAAAATATAAAAAGTACAAATTATATGACTTCGATCAAATCGTTTACCCCCGATCATTGATTCAAAGGTATATAAACTTCATTCACTTGACTGAACGACGCGCCGGGAGCGGGCCCGCCGCTGACAGCATATAAACGTTTTCCGACAACCGCCACGCCCAAGCCGTGACGCGCGGTAGGCATAGGCTCCATCGTAACCCATCGATTCTCTTCAGGTATATATTTTTCATTGATATCAAACGTGCCTTCGCCAGACTCTCCGCCAAGCACATAGATATGTCCATCGATCACGCCAGCAGCAATTCCACTACGAGCAGCAGGTAGACTCGCTTGGTAGTGCCACTGTCCTGCAATTGGATCATAAGCTTCCACCACGCTTGTATTTTGCTTGTATTTTAAATTGGAACGACCGCCTATTGCATAAATTCCAGACCCAACTGCCACAACCGCCAAATGATCACGCGGCGCTGATAGAGGAGCGGCGTTTATCCAGGTATCTGTCTCCGGATTGTATATTTCAGTCACGCCCGTATTCTGTTTTCCATCGTAACCGCCAATCGCATACAGTCTGCCCTGATAAGCAGTAACCCCGAGTGCTCCACGCGAAGTCGGCATCGGCGCGCACTCCTGCCATGTCTGCGTTGCAGGATTAAACCGATAAGCGGTATTAACTGGATGCCAAACGGAAAAGCCGGATTTGGCAAATCCGCCAATGATGTACAAAAAGCCATCGAGTACGGCAATGCCAGCATGATGCCGCCCCTCAGGCAATGGTGTTGTTACTGACCATGCATCCGTTATCGGGTCATAAATCTCAACACTCCGACTAATGGCAAAATCCAATACATTGCTGAAACCTGGCCGATTGAATCCGCCAACCACATACACTTTACCGTTCAACGCGGCAGCAGCAACTTCAGTGCGTTTGCTGGGTGCTGGCGCACCTTGAATCCAAGCACCTTTTCCGGTTTCAGCAACCACCTGCCCTATCGATACAAATACAAAAAGAAGTAGCAGTGTAATTACCAACCTGAACATACACATTGAATGATTTTCCCCTCAAATTTTTTGAACAACCCAATACTACAATAATTGAACCCACGCATAACTGCGCAAGTATTGCACAATTCCTACTAACTTGAGGGGAAGAAAAGAATTGTTTGATTTCAGGTTCATGATAGTGCACGTTATTAACAATATTTCATAAATTACGTGCACTATCTTTACCTTGTTGAAAGGAATTTAAGCGCTATAGTCAAATAATCAGTATCGCTGATACGCTCCCGGTTATTTGACCGTTATAGTTACGCCCGGGGAAATGCCCTGATTTCCTGCGGCATCGTACGCACGAGCCGTTAACACGTGGCTGCCTTTCACCATGAAGTTCCCATTCAATGAGAACTGATACGGTGCATTTTTGTCTCTGGAGACCAAATTACCATTAAGGTGGAAGTCAACATACGACACACCGACATTATCAGTAGCATCAACTGCAATCTGAATAGGTCCGGTTATTACCTGACCATTCACGGGTGAGATAATGCTGACTGACGGCTTTT
>Ga0268299_1001504_pt1 | contig 39949 bp, 23 predicted proteins | sample NOBtaG_FD_193484 | JGI IMG/M metagenome (GOLD analysis project Ga0268299, IMG submission 193484) | Activated sludge microbial communities from bioreactor in Nijmegen, Gelderland, Netherland - NOB reactor | ecosystem: Engineered > Bioreactor > Aerobic > Activated sludge | place: Netherlands... | reverse complement strand
AGCTGGATGAACCGCTTCCGCCGCGTGCTGATCCGCTGGGAGAAGAAAGATGAAAACTATCTCGCCATGCTGCATCTGACTCTTGGCATCATCGCGCTACGCGGGGCGGGATTATTCGGATAGGCTCAAAGACGCCGGAATCCCGTTCATTGTTGTCCTCGACAAAGATGGGAAGCAACTTGCAAACTCGATCGGCACGAATGGCGAGAACATTGGGTTTCCCTACACGCCGGCGGAGGCGCAGCAATTCATCAATATCATCCGCAAGACAGCCACCAATCTCAACGAGTCACAGTTGGAGAAGATCGCCGATGCTCTGATCATTGCAGAATGAGGGGCGCTCCTTTGATCATCGTGCAATATTCCGAATACGGAGCAGGTGAAAACGAAAAAGTCGGATCAGTGACCCGCCCTCTCATTCCTCATCCTCATGATCTACACCGCCGATCTACTCGGCGTCTTTTTCCGCCTTTTCCTTCTTCGCCTTGCCGCCTGACTTGGCCTTCTTCGCCGGCTTGGCCGTCTTGTCCACCTCGGCCTCGGTGATCTTCGCCTTTTCAACGATCGCATCGACACACTTGTCGTCGCGGATCTGCAGGTACAGCGAATCCAGGCCGCCGTCGCGGGCCAGTTCGTCGCGGACGCGGTCAAACCGCTTGTTGTAGGCCCGGGCGATCGCCGCGATCTGGGCGTTCAGATCCTCCTCGGTGATCTCCACTTCCTGCTTCTCGGCGATCTTCTCGAAGATGAAGAACAGCTTCAGCTCGGCCATCGCCTGCTCGCGGGCGCTGGTCCGCAGTTCGTCGGCGTGTTTGTCGATTTCCTCCATCGGCACGCCCTGGCGGCGCAGCTCGACGATGCGGCCGATGACCGCCCGCTCGGTCTGCCGGCCGGAGACGCCCTCGGGCAGATCGAGCTTCGTGTTGTCGAGCAGATACTTGCGGACCTGTCCACGCAGGCCGCGCTTGAGCTGCTCCTCCAGTTCGCCGGTCATCTGTTCGCGGATCCAGGCGCGGTACTCGACCTCGGTGTCGAAGCCCTGGCCCTTGAGGAACTCGTCATCGAGCGGGGGCATGTCCAGCCGCTTGATATCGTTGATCTTGAGCGTGAACTTCGCGTTCTTCTCGCGCAGCTCCTCGCGCTCGTAGTCGTCGGGCAGCTCGCCTTCGAGTTCGACCGTATCGCCGGCCTTCTTACCGACCAGTTTGTCGCCGAGGTCCTCCATGGCCACGCCCTCGATGACCTGCGGCCGAGCGGCGACCGTCATGTTTTCGGCGGTCTTCACCTCGTTGCCGTCGACAGTCATCTTCATGTCGCAGATGATCAGATCGTCCTTGATGATCTTGGTTCCCTCGTCGACCGGCTTAAAGGTGCCGCGGATGGCCCGCATGCGGTCGACCTGGCTGGTGACGTCTTCGTCGGTGATCTCGAGCTTGGGCTTCTCCAGCGGAATGCCGTCCAGCTCGGGCAGCTCGAACTCGGGTCGCAGCTCGACTTCGCACTTGAACTCGAAGTCGCCCTCGGCCGGGAGTTTGATCTCCTCCAGCGCCGTCGGCATGTCCACCAGTTTCGACGCCTTGCCGCCCTCGGCCGCCTTGTCTTTCATGTCGACCCAAATCATGGGGTCGCCCAGGACCTTGAGGTCCTCCTTCTCAACGGCCGCGAGGTAGGCGTTGGACATGAGGCGGGTCTGCACCTGGGCGCCGACTTCATTGTTGAAGCGCTTCTCGACGAGCCGACGCGGGGCGCGGCCCTTGCGGAAACCGGGGATGATCGCGTCGCTGAGCAACTCGCCATACTGCGAATCCATCTCGGACTTGATCTCGGCGCGGGGCACGCGGATGGTCATGCTCTTGCGGAGCACGCCGACATCGGCGACTTCGACGGCGATGGCCTCCTTGAGACGCTCCTTCACGGCGGCCGGATCGCTGCTGTCCGGGAGGGTTTCAGTCTTGTTGATTTCTTCGCCGCCGTAATTGGCCATGGTTCCGCTCCTTCTTTCTTGACATCTGTAGTTTTAACGACCCGGCGCACAAAAAAAGCCGGTCAGGCCCTGAAGTGCCCGACCGACGCCGTGTCGATCCTGCTCTTCGCCCGTTTGCGGCCCACGCCTGACACCCCAAGGGTCGGTATCCCGCGAAACGGTATGTTGTGCGCCGCGAGGATCTGGGACCCTCGCGACGGATCGGCCGCTATGGCAGCCGAAAGCGGGTGATGAGGCTCGAACTCACGACATTCACGTTGGCAACGTGACGCTCTACCACTGAGCTACACCCGCGTAGTGTGCCGGAGGGGACGGGGCCCCAGCCGGCTGCAATTATGGTAGCGACCGGGGTTGGGCTGTCAACTGGGCCCGGTTGGGCGGCTTCACCCCGTCCGAACCATCCCCCGACCCGCCGATATCGGACACGCGGGGCTGGGTTCTTGATAATCAGCGCGATTCCATCGTCCCCGAAGCCGGCGCGGCACATCCGGGACAATCGGGCGTGTGCATTGTGATGAGGTTTGCGTTGGGGTTGGTAATAGCACTTCGCACACCGCAATCGTGCGATTGAACCCGACTTCGTACGAAGTCGCACACCGCCATTCGAATTCGACTTGCCGCCCGATGATCGCCATGCCGGCGCATTGTCCAGTATGTCGCAATTGCAATGTAGCGTCCGACGCGTCCGCGAATGTCGGGCCAAAGCCTTGTCCGACACGGCTGTGACGCCGTATGATGACTTGCGGCGAAACACCCCCGGTTCACAGCCGACGACAGCGCCATCCCGGCAGGAGCGTTCGAGCATGCCATCATCCGTCTTGGGCCCGCGACTTTTCCGCGCGCGAAACCGCCGGTTTGCCGGTTCCGCCGCTTTCATTCGGCGACGGCTCGCATATTGCTTTCTGTCAGGATTGCTCCTTGCCAGCGGCGCGGGCTGCGACGTCTCCGGTCTGCTGCCCAATCTCGACACCGCGACGACCACCGACATTGTTCTTCGCTGGAACCGCATCGCCGTCGACACCAGCGGCCTCGATCACACCGCGGTGACGCCGGGCGAGGACCGAGCCTTTGGCCATCAACTCGGCCCCACGCGCTCCAGCCGGGCCATGGCCATCGTTCACATCGCCATGTTCGACGCGATCAACGCCGCGATGGGCGGCTATTACGAATCCTACGCGACGTCGAAGGTCGCTCCCCCGTTGACGTCGGTGCGCGTTGCCGCGGCATGGGCCGCTCACGATGCGCTTGTCGCACTGTACCCATCCCACGCACCGCGACTCGGACAACTGTTGCAGGAGGACCTGAACGGCGTGGTCGACGGCCCCTGGAAGGATTCGGCCATCGCCATCGGCGCAGAGTCGGCCGCGGCCATTCTCGCCCTGCGCGATGGCGACGGTTCAACCAACAACGATCCGTACATCTTCAGCGACGCGCCCGGTCGCTGGCGGGTCGATCCGATCAACCCGCTGCAGACGCCACTCGGCGCACATTGGGCTGAGGTCAAGCCGTTTGTCTTGAACAGCGCGTCGCAGTTCCGCTGCCCCGCCCCGCCGACCATGGACAGCGCCGAATACACCGATGCCTACAACGAAGTGAAGGAACTCGGCGGCGACGGCATCATTACGCCCACTACCCGCACGACCGAGCAATCCCAAATCGGCATCTACTGGGCCTACGACGGCACGCCGAGCCTCTGTGCCCCGCCCCGCCTGTACAACCAGATCGCCCGGCAGATCGCACTGGAGCGCGGCGTCAGCGGCATCGAACTCGCCCGACTCTTCGCCCTGGTCAACGTCTCGCTTGCCGACGCCGGCATCGCCGCGTGGGATTCCAAGTATTACTACGACTTCTGGCGGCCCATCTGCGGCATCCGCGAATCCGACCCCGGCACCGGGCTGTCCGGTCTGGGTGACGGCAATGCGTTGACCTTCGGCGACCCTGCATTTGTGCCGTTGTGCGCTCCAGCCACGAATCTGGCCGGCGCCAACTTCACGCCGCCCTTTCCGGCCTATCCGTCGGGCCATGCGGTGTTCGGGGCCAGCATGTTTCAGACTTTGCGGCGATACTTCGGCACCGATGACATTTCTTTTACATTTGTCTCGGATGAATTGAACGGCGTGACGGTAGACAACCAGGGCAACGTCCGCCCGCTGGTCCCGCGATCATTCGCCAACCTGTCGCAGGCCGAGGAGGAGAACGGCCAGAGCCGCATCTACCTCGGCATCCATTGGCGCTTCGACAAGACCGCCGGCATCGCCCAGGGCCGCAAGGTCGCCGATCATGTGTTCGATCGTTACTTCGGGCATCGGTGAGCGGTATCAACATCTCGCGATCGCGTCCAAACAGGTCCATCAATTCCAACCAGTCTCGTTTGCTCCAAACGGATAGCGACTGCGCTTCCATGCGGGATGCTTGTTGCAGTGACGGGCACGCATTGACGCCAGCCAGCGCAACGCAACGACGCGGGTTCCCACCGATGGAAATGCGAAGTCTTACCACGCATGGCGTCAACGCCATGCACATCCGCGTGCGCAAGAAAAAAGCCCGATGACCGCACGCGTGCGCGCGATCACCGGGCTCGGATTCACTTTCGTACGACCGACGGACTTACGGACTAGTCACTCGAACGGTGTAAATACCGCGCGAGCCCTGGCCCGGGTAGTCCATCAACTCAATGTAATACACACCGCCGATGGTCAGGTTGGTCAGGTTGATCAGCGACAATGTGCCGGTTCCGCTGTCGTCGTCGCAGGCGATCTCGCCAAACAGCGCGGTGCCTGGCGTTCCATCCGAGCTGAAATAAACAGTCAGGATGGAGTCAACAACGACCTGTGGCGGAATGGGCGTGAGGCCGGTCAACTCGGTGTCCACGGTCGCCGTCGCATGGGTTGCGACGAACCTCAGCCACATCGAGCCTTCGCCCTTGAACCCGGCCGGGAAGACTGGATTGCACAGGAGCAGATCAGGATCGAAGACGGACGTCGTCGCATTGGTGTTGTCGAGCGTCGTGACGCTGTTGGACGACACCTGCACGGCGCCGCAGATCCGATCGGGCGACTCCCCACCACTGACCAGCATCGACACCATTGCCTGAATATCGTTCGGGCTTGGCGTCGCGTTGACGTTGACGAGGAAGTCCTCATTGACGTTCAGCCGGCAGAATGCGGCTGGATCCACCGCACAAGCGCCGGGTGAGAGCAGGGCCTGAGCGAGCATCTGAATATCTCGTCCATCCACGAGGAAATTGCCGGTCATGTCGCCGCGGCAGCAGAACGTCGGAGGCTGGCTGCAACTGGTCAAACATGATCCACCGGCCGTCCAGGTTGCGGTTCCGCCTGCCGCTGTCGCACTCGCATTGCACGCAGACTGCGAGACATTGCTCAGGCAGGTGAATGGACACTGATTGAAGCAGCACGAGCCCACAACGCAACCAGTGAGGCCCGCCAGGTTCAGCGTCTGATTGTGCGCGGCGTTGTCGATGCAGAATGCGAGATTCGTGCTGGTGATGCCGACGATGTCTCCGGCGCCGTAGGGCGTAGCCGGCGTTGCATCCTGCATGAAGTAGCCTTCGCCGTCGCCCGAGGTGTCCCAGTACCAGGGCCGCGTCGTCTCATTGGAAATCTCAATCCAGTGGCAGGCGCCGGGTGTGACGGGGACGGATGCGTGCGAGAACGTCCAGCTCAATACCGGCTCGCCCGTGGGCAACGCGCCCGGCGTGGCGGCCGGACCGGCGACGGTCAGGTTGACGCCCTCCTCAAACGACGCAATCAGCGCGCCGGGTATTCCGGTCGAGCTGTTGCCGTAGTACTTCACTCTGAATTTGCTGACCGGCAAAGGCGGGAAGAGCGTGGAGTACACGCCGGACACGCAACCACCGGTGATCGAGTTCGCGCTCGGGATGAAATTCTCAGAGGCGACGGCGGTGGTGAAATCGCTGAGATAAGCATCGAGGTTGCCGCGGCTCTGGCAGGCGGCCGCCGGGGCCGGCTGGCAGTCGGCGACGCACTGGGCACAGTTGGAGCCTGCTCCGCGCCACAAGTTACCGGGTGCGCAGTTGGCCAGCGTTGTGGTGGTGCAGCCTCCGGATGGATCGCAGCAAGCGGCGGTCACGGCGACGCAGGGCGCTGTCGTGCAGTCCGTGCCTACTCCGCCGAATGTGTGAGTGGCATCGGCGCAATCGGTTGGAAACGCAAAGCCGCACAGGCCGGTGATGGTGTCGCAGCAGGCGCCCAATTGAGCCGTGGACTCCTGTGTGAAAGCGACGTTGTCCCAGCCGGTTGCGTTGCCCTGCGAGCCGGTGAACAGGCGGAAAGCCGTGGGCAGCGGGTTGGTCGAATGCGGGCCGCCGAACAGGTACCAGCCGAGCGAGTAGACGTCGGCGGTGATGGTCGGCGTGCCGGCGGTGAGGTCGGTGATGGAGACGCGAAGGATTTGTGCGGCGTTGAAATCCCAGATGATTGCCACGCGGTACCAGTGGGTGGAATCCAGATTCAGAAAATCGGGGCCGGGTACAGAGAAGACGGTCAAAGTTGGAGCCGCGGCTGTCGTGTGGCCAAAGTGCAAGTGGTAATTCGTGCCGGCGGCCGTGTTGTTGGGTGGGGGTGAATTCGGTCCCTCATAGGCCGTCGCAGGCTGAGCGCCCCAGTTCATGAGTGTCTGAAAAAACCTGGCCGTGGCAGAGGGCTGAAGGGAGAACGACCCGACGTTGTCCGCTGCCGGGAGCGCGACGGTGCCGTCCCATTTACCGATGAAGTCGTATTCGAGCTTCCAGACGCCCGTGCCACCGGAAAGGTCGATGTTGTGCTGGGCGCGGGCAAGGGGACCGACCGCGCCGACATATTGCAGCGCTCCCTGCGGGTTCGCTGGAAAAGCCAGCGCATTCCCGGCATAGGTATAAGCGAAGTTGTCCAGACTGCCCGCCACAGGAATAAACCACTGATCGGCTGCGGGGCAAACGGCCGGTTGTCCAGTGACGAGGGTTCCGGCTGCGCTGCCGGTGTAGGGTGGATCTTCAAAGTCATAGGGGTGGGTGCATTGAGCCAGCGCCAACCCGGTCGGGAGCAACGCGGAAATTAGACAAGACGTCCAGAAAGGCGAAATGCGTGCGCGCAACGGTACCATGGACATGTTGTTCCTCCTGATTTCCGGAGCAGTTGCGAACAGGGAATCGGCCCACACCCGTGCCTGTGCCCGCGCACAAACATCGGGAGACCCATTACGACGCAACTTTGCTCAATCGCTCGAAGGAGGTGAGATCCCACTCCACACCACCGAGAGCGAGAAAATCACTGCAAAATCCGCGAGTTGTCGGCTCAAATAGACATGTGACATGCCAGACGCAGCTCGCGATTACGCCTGATGCGCGCGAACATACCGGAAGTTACATGTTGATTGCAAGAAAATTAGACGAAAAAGTCGGAAAAACCGAACATACCCCCACCTGCCACCTTCCTACGGCACGAGGAAGTCGTTCACGCCTTTCCAGCACACCGCATGATGTCTCTCGGTTGCGCGAGAGTGCGCAATTCGACCCTGAAAATCCATTCCGCGGCCGCCTGCCTGGTTGCTTGATGGCGCATGTGAAATATTACTTGGCATGGAAATTGCTCGGGTGACCGCACCCGAGGAGAAGCATCGTGGGACCGGAGAATCGCTGCATCCCCGACGATTCAGTTATTTCTCGCGGCGTATTTTTCGACACGTTCCGTGAACATTGGTGAAATGCGGATCAAAGACAACGCTGTCGTCAAAACACCGTCTCGTATCAGCCTCCTGCTTCGCCAGCCCGGGTCCAGACCGCCCGCCGCACCGAATACCGCAGCGCGGCCTGCCCCTCGTACTCAATCTCTCCGTCCAGCTTCATGCCGACCTTTTCAAGCACGCGAATCGATGCGGCATTCTGAGGAATAACAAGCCCGATGATTCGATCGAGGCCCAGCACATCAAAACCGAATGCAATACAGGCCTGCGAGGCCTCCGTTGCCAGCCCCTGCCCCCAGTATTCCGGCAGCAGGCGATAACCGAGATCGACCGCATCCAGTTCCGGCAGATACTTCAGACCGCAGAAGCCGATGACGGCCCGACTCTCTTTCAACACGCAGCACCACCGGCCAAAGCCGACCTTGTCGAAATCCGGATATTGCGCGATCGCCGTTCGCGCTTCCTCGATTGAGTGAAACGGCTCGTCGCCGGTGTAGCGAATGACTTGCGGATGGCTGCGAAGCGCGAGGAAGACGTCGGCATCATCCACCGTCATCGCGCGAAGCAGGAGCCGCTTCGTTTCGGGGCCTTGTCGGTACGTCTTCATGGGCCAATGTCCATCAACCAATCGCCATCGAGCGACGACGACTGAACCACGCTGGTGCCACACCACCCGGTCAGGGCGAGGCGGTTCTTCGACGAATGTCCGCAAGCAGGGACTCCGACTCGACGATCTCCGGATGCCCGGCAGGCAGCAGTTGCTTCCGCATCGCCAACGATTCACTGCACGCAGCCTCGGCCCCGGCAGTCTCTCCTTTTCGCAGCAGCACCGTGGCCAGGCCGTGATGCACGCGGGCGATGAACTGGTGCTCTTCGCCCAGGCCACCCTCCCTTCTCAGGATGTCCAGGGCCTTTCGAAAACTGTCCTCGGCGTTGTTCAGATCGCCGCGATCCGCCAGCAGCCGCGCGAGGTTGTTGTACATCTTGCCCACCTCGGGGTGTTTCGGCCCGAGCGATTCCTCGCGCATGCGCAGCGACTCGCGATAGAAACGCTCGGCCTGTGCCAATGACTCGGGCGTCTGCCGATCGCGATGCAATCCCGCCAGGTTGTTCAGGGTCTGCGCGACGTTGTTGTGGGCCGTTGCCCGCTCTTTTCCCGTCGACGCGGGCTTGGTCAGGACGGCTGCATAAATTCGCCGGCGAATCACGAGGGCTTCATTCAGAAGCGAATCGGCCTCCGGCATCTCTCCCCGGCGGCGGGCCAGCACGCCGAGGTTGTTGAGACTTTCGGCGACATCCGGGTGATCGCCGCCCAAGGTGATGCGGCGCGCGGCCAGCGCCGATCGCCACAGCGTCTCCGCCTCATCGAGCCGCGATTGGAGATAGCGCAATTCCCCAAGATCATTCAGGCTCTCGGCCGTCTCGGGGCTGTTCTCACCGAGCAGACGCCTGCGCGTATCGAGCGCGTATTGCAGGTGCCGATCGGCTGAGTCGAACTTGCTGAAGCTGCGATAGGTGTTGCCGATCGTGTTGCGAACCGCGGCGGCGACCAGCGGATCGTCGGCCAGCTCAGCCTCCACCTCGGCCGCCTTGGCGTCGAGCGTCTCCAGCACGGTCATGTCGCGCCGACCGGTCTTGTCGGGGTCGGCCGATTCGTAAAGCGTTTCAAACACCGCAATGATGCGGGACTTCTTGCGACCCTCCAGCGCGATGCGGCGGGCCTGCACGGCGGCGACGATGCCCCCCACCATGATCGACGCCATGAGCAGCGCGATCAGCGCCGCGGGCACCTTGTGGCGACTGATCAGTTTGCGAAGGTGATAAACCGCGCTCAGCGGACGCGCGAGGATCGGATGACCGGCGAGGTAGCGGTCGATGTCGTCGGCGAGAGCCGCGGCGCTTTGGTACCTCCGGTCAGTATCCTTCTCAAGCGCCTTGAGGACAATCGTCTCGACATCCGACGGCAGGTCGCCGCGGCCGGTTCGCAGCGGCGCCGGGGCCTGGTTGACGATGATCTGCACCGATTCCAGGACCGATCGTCGCGACAGGTCGTACGGCGGTTCGCCCGCGATCAGTTCGTAGAGAATGACGCCCAGGGAATAGACATCCGTCCGCACATCGAGTTCGTCGGAGCGACCCTGCGCCTGCTCGGGGCTCATGTAGGCGAGGGTGCCCACGATCTCGCCGCCCTTCAGCGTGCCGCCGGCCGCGGCGACGTCGCGCTCGATGATCCGCGCCAAGCCGAAGTCGAGCACCTTGGGGCAGGCGGTCATCGCGCCGTCCGAATCGTCCACCACCAGGATATTGCCGGGCTTGAGATCGCGATGAATCACCCCGCGCTGATGGGCATAACTGATCGCCTGGCAGATCCGCCCGAAGAGCCGCAGCCGGTCATGCAAATCCATGGCCGGGGTCGTGCCGTTCAGTCGCAACCCCTCGGCGTACTGCAGCACATCCAGCCCCTGCACGAACTCCATGGCGAAGTAGTGCTGTCCGTCGGCCGTGCGCCCCGCCTCGTAAATAGACGCGATACCGGGATGATTGAGCCGGGCCAGCGTCTCGACCTCGCGCTGGAAGAGGCGGACCTGCACCTCTTCGACAAACGCACCGCCGAGGATGACCTTCAGCGCGACGATGCGGCGGGGCTGCGGCTGCTCGGCTTCATAGACGACGCCCATGCCGCCGCGGCCGATTCGCCGGAGGACGCGATACGCACCAATGCACTCGGGCACCGGCATGTCGCGGGGCTCGTCCGCGAATTCCGGTAAGTCCTGAAGATCGCCGACGAGCGCCCGCATCTCGACAACCTGCGAACTGCAACCTGGGCAAGCGGTGACGTGCGCCGCGATCGCATCGCGGCTCGCCGCGTCGTCATCCTCCCCGTGCACCCAGGCCCACAGGCGTTCCGATGACATCTCGCAGCTCATTCGGGGGCTCCCGTAATGCCGCGCAGTTGCTCGCGCAGATACTCCGAGGCCCGGACGATGCGTCCCTTGATGGTCTGCTCGCTCACGCCGAGGCACGCCGCCATCTCCTCGCGCGAGAGACCTTCGTAGAATTTGAAGGTCAGCACGCTGCGATACTCCTCGGGCATCTCGGCGATGAGATCGCGGATCAGCGCGGCCCGCTCGGCCCGCATGGCCCGGGTCTTCGGGCCGGACGCGGTTCCGGCGACATCGAAGCCACTGGCGATGCGATGGCGATGCGTCGGGCTGCGCTGGTGGCGTCGCAGGATGTCGAGGCAGCGGTTGCGGGCGACCTTGTAGAGCCAGGGCTTCACGGCGCCGGTCGGAAGGTCGCCGCCGGTGGTCAAAGTCGTGAAGGTCTCCTGCACGACGTCGTCAGCCAGGGCCTCGTCGTGCAGATACGTCGCGCAAAATCGACGGATCACGGCCCAATATCGCCGGGTCAATTCCTCCACGCACGCCTGATCGCCGCGTTGTAGACCCACCACCAATTCGTCGTCTTTCAGGTCTTCAAGCATGATCGGTCAGCCCGGCGCATCGCCCTGCCTATTTAAAAAAGCGGCGGGAGAATGTCGGGATTGTAAACCGATGTGCGCGGGGCTTGAAGCCGGAATCGGCCTGAAAATGAGTATGCGTCCCCGCCACGTAATGACTGCGCATCTGTGGACGTTTGTGTATATTTGGCGCATATGGTGCCAAACAACAGCGCCGCGGCCGGCTTTCACCGACTGCGGCGCTGTGCGAATCGATTCGAATTGACTGGGTCGGTTTGGCGTTGTCTCGGAAATCCGGTGTTTGCCCGCGTTCCCTTGGCCGAGATCGTGCGGACACCGCTCATTCCCTCCACCACTTACGTGGTGGGTTCTGACCCAGCGCTCTACTCTTCCGGAATGTAAAACCCCAACCGCACTTCATCGCTTTCGGTCACGACTTTGAAGGCCGCCAGGGTGTCATGGGCGACTACGTCCGCCGCCATCACGCGGTTTTCGTCGGCATCCTCCAGCAGGAAGAAACCCCCGCCGGTTGATGACTGCAGGTACGACGGCTCGTTCACGCCACCGGCCGGAGACTGGCCCAGGCGACCGGCCAGGTACATTCGGTACGGGCTGTCGGTCAGCGCAAGCGACCGGCCGAAACCGCTCTTCGCGCCACCTCCGATCAGGCCGCCCGTTCCAATGAATTGCCCTTGCAGGCTGTTGGTCGCCGCAATGGCGACCCGCGACCCCTGCGAGGCGTCGGTGTCGGTGGCATTGCGATTGAGAAAATAGCCGAAGCGCTGAGCCCGGCATTCGAGGCGCGTCGATCCGGTGCTGGCCGCGGGCTTCACGTCCACCGCGTCAATTACGCCGTTGGAAAGCCGCAGGGCGTGGACGATCGACGTGCCTGACTCCTCAAAGATCACGATGTCGCCGCCGATTTTCGCCTTCGGCGCCGAGGCGATCGTCACGCCGGCCTCGGTCGTGATGTCTGTCTGCACGGGAACTGCGCCGGCGCCGCCATCTGCGGCGAAGACGCTGATGAACTGGTTGTCTTCCATCACGACAACCGCATTGTCCGCTGCGCTCACGTCGACGCTGATGGCGTTGTTGAGTACATGCTGGAATGCGGTGACGACCGGCAAGGCTCCCGAGACGTCGATGAGCTTCAGTTCCTTGCCGGCGGGGCCGCGATGCAGGATGGCCACGAGATTCCCATTGACCGCGATGTTGTCGTTCTCCAGTCGAGCGCCGGGAGAAATGTCCCAAACATCCGTGTCAGGCACAGCAGTGGTGCTGCCCGTGGTCGTGTCGTACACCGACACTTGGTTCACCGGACCGGTGCTGACGAGAATGACCTTCTGACCGCTGCAGTAGACCGCATCGCCGCGAAAGCTCCCCGGGATCGTCGTCGCCGCTCCATCACCAGGTCGGTAGTACGCGACGCTGCTACTGGTCGTGCCGAATGCAATGATGCCGTCGCCGACGGAGACGAGGCCATCCCGCTGGACTGCAAGGTTCGTTACCACAACGACCCCTTTTTCGGGATCCCCGGGAATGCCGGGAGTTCCGGTATTGCATCCGGCGAGCACTGCAATGCACCAGGCGCCCGCGACTCGCAAACTCAACATTGATTTCCGATTGGGTTTCATCACACATCTCCGAATCTGGGTTGTCCTGAAGGCCCGCATGCACCAATCGCGGGGTCCATGCCACTGGAATGAATGGCAGTTGTTCAGGACGCGAAAACCAGACCAGGATCGCGCCAAGCTCAGAAAGGAATTCAAACTTTTTGTCCGCTGACCGACACAGGGCGCGTCACCTGACCGCCATCCCGGAAGTACCCCAATCGGAATCGCAAACTCTCTTGGCTCAAGCTCGTCTCACCAACACCGCATCCACCGCGCTGCTTCGTCGAGCAACAAAACTGATCAGTTTTGTTGCTGGACCGTGAATCGCATCCGGAGGCGTTCAGGACGCCACTGAGAGATGTGTAAAGAAGCCACGAAATTGCGTCAGGCAATCACGGGGATGAAGGGGCTTTCGGCAACCGAATGTCACCGCGACCGCAGGCGCGTGGCCCATTGCACCCACTCACGCCCATGCCTGGCGCAGGCAGCGATGACGCACGGGCCCGATCCAATCTTCCGGACTCACACCGGCTGCGCGCCCAGGTCGCGCTGCCTGGGTTCACAGCAAAACTGATCAGTTTTGTTGCATAACGCCCCCGCGACGGTTGAGCTGTTGGCCCACCCAACCCCGATTCGCCGCCTTGTCGCGGCCCTCGTGAGGCGGCGTTGACCCACGCCCGCATCAACTGCACTTGCAATCTTCACATAATCTTGACCATCGGGCCGTTGACGCCACGCCGGCGTGAAACTCGAATGATCTCCCGGCCAAATCAACGTGGGAGAAGGAGATCTTCATGCGTCGTACCAATTCCATCGCGCCGCTCTTTGTTGCATGCGTCGCGTCAGTTCTGGCGGCATCAACCGCCTCGGCAACCGTGCGAATCACCGAGTTCATGTCGGAAGGACAGGGGGACATTCTGGGCGGCAACGGCGGCCGGCGCCAGCGGGAGTTCTTCGAAATCACCAATCTAGGTGCCGCCGCGGTCGATGCGTCGAGCTGGTCGTACAACGACAACAATACGAATGACCCGATCAACTGGGGTCCGTCGATTGGAACCATTCAGCCCGGCGAGAGCATTGTATTTACGCAGATGTCAGTGACTGACTTTCGGACCTATTGGAGTCTGCCGGCGAGCGTGAGGGTCTTCTCCTTCCTGCAACTGTCCAACCTCGGAAACGCCGACACAATCAACATCTACAATTCGTTCACCCAGGATGCGACCACGCTGGTGGACACGCTGACATACACCGCGGATGCTCGGGGCAGCGGCGTGTCGCGCAATCGCCCGTGGGACGGCGGCACGGGTCAATACGTCAACTCGGCCTGGGTCGTCTCAGAAGTGCCCGACATCTACCAGTCGTACCTGGCGCCCAGTCCGACGGGTTTTCCACCAAACTTCCCGGACCCCAACGGACCGTGGAACCCGGCCGACTACATCGATCTCGCCAACCCGGGCATTTATGTACCTGAACCGGCATCCGCGGCGCTCTTGCTCGTTGGAATGGTGGCGACGCTTCGCCATCGTCGGCGCTGAGATGCCGTCAAGCGAGGCGGAGGCTCATGGAGACGGGAAGCCCCGAACCGGGTTCACGGACCTCTGCGTTGCATGGTTGGACCGATTTAAGACAAACAATTAAACGCGATGAGCGTTTGTCTGTCCAAAACGGCGCAATGCGTGTTTCGCCCTCGACTCACATTCTCGATGCCTGCGCCTGCAGAATGTCCAGCCGGATGCGGGCGGCGCGGCTGGGGGCCGCCTTGTCGTAGACGACGCTCCCGGCGTCGGCCAGGCGCGAGCCGTCGCGGATAAACAGCACGATGACCGCGACTTCGTTGCCGGCGCGATAGTCGTGCAGGATGCCCTCGCGCGCAATCGGCGTCGATGGATCCAGTGCGGCAAACTGTCCCGGGCGAATGAACGCCAGCGGAATCTTCCCATTCACGGTCTCGAACGCCCCCACGGCGCGTGCATCACTCATGGCTTGCCCCCCTTTTGGCGCGCCCCGCATTGAGACATCCAATGCGTAGGCTCGCCGTCACGAGATCATTCCCGCGATGCGAAGGGGGTCAAACGAGCAAGTCACTGACGCCGTCCGAATACGACGGCGCGTCGCGACATTGCCCGGGGGCGGCGGGCATTATCGGTTCACCGTGTCGAACGCATGTCCAACACTCGCGCTGACGCAGAGCCGCGGCGGCGTCCGCAAACCACGCAAGTCCGGGCCGGCGGCCCAAAATGCGAACCGCCGCCGTGCGCGATATCCTTAGGGGCTGATGCTCGCCGACATCCCGATCCTGGGCCTGACCCTGTTGCCGATCCTGATCGGTCTGAACGCTTTTTTCGTGGCCTCCGAATACGCGATTGTGACCGTTCGCAGCAGCCGCGTGGAGGAACTGGAGGCCGAGGGCATTCGAAGCGCCTCGATCCTCGCCGTGCTCAAGGAGGACGTCAGCCGCTCGCTGGCCACGATGCAAATCTGCATCACGGCCACCAATCTCGTCATCGGCGCGGTCAGCGAACCGGCATTGACCCGCCTGATCGGCGGTGCACTCGATGCAGTCTTCACGGAATTGACGATACCGAGTCACATCATCCGGCCAATCAGCCTGGTCGTGGGAATTTCGCTGGTGACATTCTTCACCGTGGTGCTCAGCGAACTGCTTCCCAAGGCGCTCACCCTGCAATACACCGACCGGATCGCCCTGTGGGTGGCGCGGCCCGTTTCGACCCTCGACCGGATCTTCAGCCCCATTTCATGGTTGATGAACGCAACCGCCGCCCGAATCACCCGGATGATGGGCCTGGGACGCATGGAGATCGAGGAGCAGGTCCACTCAGAAGACGAACTGGAAATTCTCGTCGATCGCGCCGCCGAAGAGGGCGAGTTTCACGAAGAGCACGGCGAACTGCTCCGCCGGGCCTTCGACTTCGCCGATCTCAACGTTCGCCACGTCATGATCCCGATGGCGCAGGCGGCCGTGGTCGACAGCAACATGACCGCCGACGAACTGGCCATGCGCCTGGGCGATCGACCCTTCACGCGCTGGCCGCTGCGCGACGCGAAGACCGGGCGAATCAACGGTGTGGTGAGCATCAAGATGGTGCTGTACGCGGTGGCGAGCGCCGCCGGCGACGCGATCATTCTGCACGATCTGGCGACATCGCCGTACTCGCTGGACCCCGACTTGTCGCTGGTGGATGCGCTGTCGGCCATGCGAAAGAGCCGGCAGCACCTGTGCGTGGTGAAGGACCCGAACGGGCCGGAACTGGGCATTATTACGCTTGAAGACATTCTCGGGGCGATCGCCGGCGAGTTGCCGCGCGAGGCCCGCGCGGTGCGGAAGTTGCCCATGCCGCCGCTTCCGTCCAAAGCCGCACCGCCCCGCGCGCCCCAACCGCTGCCGCCGCGCACCATCGGTGTGAACCCGATGATTCCCATGCCGCCCGCGCCGCGCCCGCCGGCGCAATCGCGACAGCCCGATGTTCCGTCGCCGCATGGGCCGACCGACGGTCCGGCGTAGACAGATCGAGTGGATGGGCGGGCGTGATGCGCATGCGCCGCCGATTGGTTTCGAAGTTGAGCGCGGCGTTCAAGTTGCCAGCGCCGGCACGCGCTTGGTCGCCGCGGGCCGCATGAGTCGATCGCACTGTGCGATGAGCGCGGCACTGTTGATCGGCTTCGACGCGAAGTCGGTGCAGCCCGCTGCTAGACAGCGGTCTCGATCCTCCGTCATGGTGTGGGCCGTCAGCGCAATGATGGGCAGATCGTTGCCATCTGCCCTGATCGCCCGCGCGAGCGAATAGCCATCCATCTCCGGCATTTGGATGTCCGTCACCAGCAGGTCATACGGCTTTCCGACCGCGGCGCCCGACGTCAGCATGGCCAGCGCCACGCGGCCGTTCTCCGCCACGTCGACGACCGCCCCGGCCTTTTGCAAGTGGTGGGTGATGAGTCGCTGGTTGTCGAGGCCGTCCTCAGCCAGCAGGATGCGCCCGCTGAGCCGGGGCAACGCCGCCGCCGGGGGCGGCGAAGAAAGCTCTTCGTGGACCGCTTCGATCTGCGATATCCACTCGGCGCCCTCGACGGGGTCGAGTGCGATGTCGATGCGGAAGCACGAGCCCCTGCCCAATTCGGTCCACACAAGCGTGACATCGCCGCCAAGCAACTGGGCGAACCGCCGGCTGATGGACAGGCCCAGCCCCGTGCCGCCGTGGCGCCGGGTGAGGCTGCCGTCGGCCTGGGTGAAGACATTAAAGAGACGGGAGACTTGTTCCTGCGGCAGACCCGGGCCGGTGTCTTCGATGTCGATGATGAGTCGCCAGGCGCCGTCGCGCTGTTCGGCCCGCGTCGTGAGGGTCACGCTGCCGGCGTCGGTGAACTTGATCGCGTTGCCCGCCATGTTGAGCAGGATCTGCCGCAACCGGGTGGGGTCGGTTCGTACCAAATCGGGCATGGCCGAACCGAGTCGAACGGCGAAGCGAATCCCCTTGGATTGTGCCGTCTGCTGCATGAGGCTGTTGACCTCAAGGTGCATCTTTTGAAGCGACGTGACGATGCTCTCGGCCGACATCTTGCCCGCTTCGATTTTCGACAAATCTAAAATATCGTTGAGCACAGCCATGAGATGCGTGCCGGCGGAGCAGATCGTGTCAAGGCACCGGATGCGGCGCTGTGCGTCGCGGGCGACGTCGGGATCGTTGCGCAGCAACTCGGCATAGCCAAGGATCGCGGTAAGCGGCGTGCGGATTTCGTGGCTCATGTTGGCCAGAAATTCGCTCTTCGACCGGCTGGCGTCTTCGGCGGCGGTTCGCGCACGCTCCAGTTCATGATTGTGCTCGCGCAAGGCGGCCTCGGCATGCTTGGTCGCCGTGATATCGGTGTGCGTGCCCACCATGCGTCGCGGCGTGCCGTCTGCGGCGCGCTCCACGACTTTGCCCTTGTCAAGCATCCATCGCCACGACCCGTCGGCATGACGCAGGCGATGCTCATTCACATAGACGGGAGCGCGGCCCTCGACGTGTTCCATGCAGGCGCGCTTGACCTCGGTCACGTCGTCGGGGTGGATGCGTTGGAGCCAATCCTCGCCCCGAACGCGCGTTTCGTGCGGCTCAAGGCCCAACTGTGCCGCGAAGCGCTCGTCGAACACCACCTCGCCGGTTTGGATGTTCCAGTCCCAGCAGCCCAGGCCGCCGGCATCGAGGGCCAGTTCGAGCCGCTCGGCGGTTTCTGTGGCCGCGGCCTGCAGGGCCAGCGACTCCGTCAGATCGACGGTGAACATCGCGATTCCGCCGATCTGGCGGCCGTCGACATCCTCGAACCAGGGCCGGACCTCCCAGCGCAGACGCCGCTCGACGCCCTGGGTTGGATCAAGCCACGCGTCGTTTTCGTTCCGCTCCACCGCGCCCTTCAAACAGCGCTGATGCACCGCCTTCCACCGATCGGGAATGTTCTCGAAGACCTCGTAGTGCGAGCGACCGATGACCTGGCGGCCCTGCAGGCGATAATCGACGATCCAACCGTTGCTGACCGCAATGTAGCGCATGTCGCGATCGAACATCGCAATGGCCGCGGGCGAACTCTCAATGAACGCCAGCAGTCGGGCCCGCTCGTGGTCGAGCCGCTGCTGTGCCCGCGTGAGGTCGGCCGTGTCGCGGCGCAGGGCGTTGCGCCAGGCCTGCACGACGAACGGCATCGCCACCAGCCAGGCGAGCACGCTGATGACCGCAATCTCGGAGAACGACGTGCCGACAGGAAGATGAGCGCCCCGAATCAGCACGGGGAATGTCACATAGACGAACGTCTCGACTAAGAGGATCAGCACGAGCGCCGTAAGGCAACTGCGCACGAAACCGGCCACCGGCCGCGTTGAGCCCTTCGAACCCCGATTCCCGGACGTTTCGTACACCCCGACCGCCTCCATCACCGGCCCGCCAAATGCCGGGCATTTCCTCATCGTCGGCTTGACCGGTCGCAGGCGTGATGATTTCGACCTCGACCGGCCACAATGCTGAGGTGGCGGGTTGCGCGATCGCAGCGCATTCTTGCGACCGGAAGGATTATGGGAAACGTGGCAAAGCGTTCATTTGGGCCTGGGTCGCGTGCGGCGCGGCTTGCCGCAAACTAGTAAATGCTGGGAGGCCGGCAGGCACATGATTTCACGGCGATTTCAAGTGACGGGCGATTGGACGGAGGGCTGCTGAGTGGACGGCGGCCGCGTCAACCTGAGATTTCTGCATTTGTCGCAGTTTGATGGATCATCACAATGCGGATCAGGTCATAGGGCAATTCGCCGGCCAGCGCTTCGAAGATGGGCTTCAGCAGTCCGTCTTCACATCCTGCGGCCGCCTTGAGGATGCGTCGCTGCGTCGCGCGGGGAACCCATGCGTCGATGTCGGCGGGCCGGCTTGTCTCAATGTACTCGCACAGGTAGTCGGACACCGTGCTCCGTGCCCGCGTGGTCGCCTCGCAGACCGTTTCAATCGACGCACCGCGGGCGAACATTTCCATCGCCGTCTGTTTCGCGGGCGTGGCCGGGCGCTGGCGCGCTCGCCGCACAGGCCCGTCACTCTCCGCGACTGCGTTCCGCACGTTGAGCGAAATCCCCTGCTCGCGGCAGAACCCGGTGATGTGCTCGACGAAGTGCTCGCCCAGTTCGCGGGCCTTGGTCTGGCCGACGCCGCGGACCTTGCGCATGGCCTCGACCGAACCTGGCCGCACCGCCGCCAACTCGCGGAGGGTCGCATCGCTGAAGATGACGAACGGCGGCACGCCGCGCTCCTCGGCGATCCGCCGCCGGACCCCGCGGAGATGCTCGAACAGACTCTGCTCCACCGGCGAAAGCGAAATGTCCGTCGACCGCTTGCGCTCGCTCACCTTCGTGGGCGCCTCGACGAACCGCACACTGGTCTTGCCGCGCAGGATGTCCCATGATGCCGCGTTTAACTTCAGTACGGGGTATTCGCCCTCGCTCCGCGCCACCAGGCCCTGGTCGAGCAACTGATAGACCATTCGGGTGAGCGCCTTCTTGTCGATTTCCTTCATCAGGCCGTAGGTGCTCAATTCGGTGTGGCGAAACTGCATGACGCGCTCGGTCTCCGCCCCGCGCAACACATCGACCACGTGCCCGACGCCGAACCGCTCTCCCACGCGGGACACGCACGACAGGATCTTCTGGGCATCCACGGTCGCATCGCGCAGCTCGCCGCCCTCGTTCAGACAGACGTCGCATGCGTCGCAATTGTCCCGCGGATAGGCCTGACCGAAATACTCCGACAACGCGCGGTGCCGGCAGACCGGCGACACCGCATACCGGCGCATCCGGGCCAGCAGCGCCATGCCTGCGTCGATGACCGGCTGCGGATCCTGCGCATTCTCGGCGCTCATCCTGATGAGCGACTCCCATCGCATCGCGTCGGCCGTCGAATACAGCATGACGCATTCGGATTCAAGTCCGTCGCGTCCGGCGCGACCCGTTTCCTGCTGGTAACTCTCGACGCTCTTGGGCATGCCGGCGTGAATGACGCAGCGGACATTGCTGCGATCGATGCCCATTCCGAAGGCGACCGTGGCGACGACCACGCTGAGTTTCTCGTTGGAAAATGCCTCCTGGGTGACGCGGCGCTGATCGGCCGACATGCCGGCATGATACGGTTGAGCGTCTATTTTCAGGCTGCGCAAAGCGCTCGCGGTTTCCTCGGTCTCTTTGCGGCTGATGCAATAGACGATCGCCGCCTGGCCCTTGTGTCGCGCGAGCACCTCGGCAACCTGCGCGTGACCGTTGACGCGCGGGATCACGCGGTACGTCAGATTGGGCCGGTCAAACGTGCCCACCAGAACGCGCGGATCACGCAGACCCAGTTGTGTCACGATGTCGTCGCGCACCTGCTGCGTCGCCGTGGCGGTGTAGGCGTGAATGCTGGCCAGCGGAAATCGGTCCTTCAGCGTACGCAGCTGGCGATATTCCTGACGAAAGTCGTGGCCCCACTGGCTAATGCAGTGGGCCTCGTCGATGGAGAACGCGCGGACGTTGAGCGACTCGATGCGATTGAGGAAGTATGACGTGAGCAATCGCTCGGGCGAGACAAAGATCAGCCGCACTGAACCGTCGGCGATCTGGGCCTCGGCGTCGCGCTTGGCCTTCTCGGAAAGTCCGCTGTGAAGCCCGACCGCGGGATAGCCGCAGGCCACCAACCCGTCGACCTGATCCTTCATCAGCGAGATGAGCGGACTGACCACGATGTCCGTTCGATCGGCCACGATGGGCGGAATCTGGTAGCAAAGCGACTTGCCGCCGCCGGTCGGCATGACCACTAGCGAATCGCGGTGCTCAATGCCGGCGCGAATCGCCTCCTCCTGCAGCGGACGCAGCGTGTCGTAGCCCCAGTATTGACGCAGGACGTCTTTGATCTTTTCGACGGGAACACGCTGCGATGACGTGGATTGTGGACCGGCCATAACCCGAATATTAACCAAACTCGCGGGATCAGTTCAAGTGCCCCGCGATCGGAGCGTCACGAGGCCGAAGGGGCGAAGCGGCACGGTCGTCACGCGGCCCTGTGAATCGTGGCGAATTGACGGCCAATAGAGGGAGGATGACGCATCGGGGTCGCGCTCCAGCAGATCAACGACCCTTACATCCACGCCGCCGACGCGCCAGGTGATTCGAGCGTGTCCGCGACCGCCATGCGTTTCCGCGAGGCGCAGGATCAGGCCGTCGCCATCGTCGGCGCGTTTCAGGGCCAGCACTTCGACCGCCGCCGAGCCGTCGACTTCGATCTCGATCGGCGCCCATCGCCCACTGATTCGACCGGTCAAATCCGCCGGCGCGTTGACCGCGAGCATGGGATCGTTCAGCAGCGCCGCCTGGCGATCGACGCCCGCGGTGCGCCAGTCTCCGACATGCGGCATGATGCTGTAGGTGAAGTCATGCTTCCCCTGATCGGCGTTTGGACACGGGAACATCGGCGAGCGCAGCAGCGTCAGGCCCATGACATTGCCGTGACACGAATGACCGTACTTGCCATTGTTGAGGATGGCCACGCCGCCGCCGTGCTCGCCCAAGTCCATCCAACGGTGGGCGCAGACCTCGAATCGGGCGCGATCCCACGGCGTGTTCGCGTGAGTCGGTCGCTGAATGAACCCCATCGACAGGTCGTAGGTCGCCATCGTGGATTGCACATCGACCGGGAAGATCGCGCGCAGCAGCGTACGCTCTTCATTCCATTCGACGCTTGTATGAATATCGACGCGCGGGCTGTCGGCCTCGAGCACGTAGCGCTGCGTGATACGGCTGGCCCGACCCAATTCGCGGGCGACGACGATCTCGCCGCGCAGCGGATGATTGCGTACATCGCGGATGTACGCCGGGCCATCGACCGGCCGCGCGGACTCAAGATGCCCGCGATCGATGTCCCATGCCTCCCACGCGCGGGGGCGATCGTCGTACAGCACGAGTTGATTGATCGGTTGCGAGCACCACGAGCGGCCGTCGGGCAGCGTACGCAACGTCGAAATGCGTCCGGTGTCATCCAATTCGACCCGCAGACGATTGTTCTGCAGGACGCGTGGCTCTTTGTGGACCGCAATGTTTGCACTTGTCGACGCGTCAATGTCCTTCACGGGGCAATCAAGGACGCGCACGCCGAGCGCGGGCACATCCTCCACAAAATGCCGTTCATTGCCCAGCGAAACCACGCCGGTCACCGGCCACGAGTTGGCGTTGAACACCACCATCGGCCGCTTCATGCCGCGCGTGTCCAGCGCGTGACACCAGGCTGCACGCGCTTCCCACTCGATGGGATCCAGCGAGGCGACAATGGCCGAATGGTCAGCGTCGGCGTCGTCATAGACCTCTTTGACCGATGACCCCGGCAAAATGTCGTGAAACTGGTTCAGCAGGAGTTTCTTCCATGCCTCATCCATCGTCGCGGCATGGTCATCTGCCAGGCTGCCGCCATTCGGCGCGGCGGCCATCAGATACTCGACCCGCCGCAACGCGTGCTCCGCGACGCGATTGGCGCGCTTCAACCATGCCAGCGTGGTCAGCGTTCCGCGGTGGTATTCGAGATAGAGTTCGCCATCCCAGACCGGCCAGTCGCGACCGCCCGCGATGGCTTGCGTTCGCGCCGCATGTAAATCACGACAGAAGTCATCGATCCGCCCCAGCAACACCCGCGGCATGCCCTCGCAATCGGCCGCGAAGTCCGCCCGCTCGATGGACTCGGCCGTCGGCCCGCCGCCGCCGTCGCCGTGTCCAAACGGTTGCAGCCACAATCCGCACCGCGAACCATCCAGCCGGGCCGAATCGCGCTCGCCGCGCAGTAGTTCCTTCGGGGTATTTTGCGAGTTGTAGTCACGTCCCGGCGTGCAGTGGCTCAGCACCTCGGTGCCGTCGATGCCGCGCCAGAGAAAATTGACGTGCGGAAACTCATTGGCATCGCTCCAGATCAGCTTGTTGGTGATGAAAGAGTCCAAGCCCGCCTGCCGGAAGATCTGCGGCAGGATCGCCGAAAACCCGAACGTGTCCGGAAGATACGCGTATGTCTGTTTTGCCTTGAGCCCGAACCGCTCGGCCCAGTACCGCGTGCCGTGCAGGATCTGGCGAATCAGCGATTCGCCCGACGGCACGTTGCAATCCGGTTCGATCCACATGCCGCCGGCGATTTCCCATTGCCCCGCCGCCGTCGCCGCGCGGATGCGCTCGAACAGCGCCGGATGCTCCGCCTCGATCCAGGCATAGTGCTGCGCCTGGCTCGCGGCGAAACGAAAGCCGGGATACCGCTCCATCAGCCCCAGCACTGATGCAAACGTGCGGGCGCACTTCCGCCGCGTCTCTGCCAGCGGCCAGAGCCACGCCGTGTCGATGTGCGCATGGCCTACGGCCGTGCAGCGCGTCCGCGTGCCGCCTTCGCCGCGTAGCAGCGTCGCCAATTCAGTCGAGGCCGCGTCGGCCTGCTGCGGCACCGTCTCGGGGCGCAGCCGGGACATCAGCGCCTCCATGCCGTCGATCAGCCGCCGTGCCCGCTCCGACTCCGCCGGCAGCGTGAGCAGCAGTTGCCGCGCGAAATCGAACTGCTGCCAGAGTCGCCACACGGGGCGATCGACCACCACCCATTCGCACACGTCGAGCCGGCCCGGCTTCTCTTCGTTCCATCGCGCGGCCGCCTCGCGCTCATCCCACCAGAAAAAAGTCGCCCCCAGCGGCCGATTGCAGGCGGCTTCAATGTAAACCTCGACCTGTTCACCACCGACCGCGCGGGGCAGGAAGTCGACCGTGTCGTGGTTGACGTCGAGTCCGCCCAGCGCCGATCCCTCGCGCCAGGCCATCGCCTCGGTGCCGCAGGAGAATCGGAGTGCAACCGTCTCGCCGGCCCATTCGGCCGGCACTTCGCCGCGCACCCGAAACCAGGCGGTGGACCAGACCGGTCCCCATCGCCAGCCGCGCATGACAGGCATGTAATTCTCGCGCGAAGCGGCATCAAGTGAGATGCGTTTTTCAGTCTGAAGCACCTCGATTCGTTCTATCGTCGAGCGGCGGCGCAGGTGCGCGGGTTCGAGCACCTGGACCGCAAACGCAGCGAAACGTTGGGCCGCCTGTTCAATCGGGTTGATCATTTGTGTGTCCATGCCCGGTGTCTTGACGCCAAAGCGACTTTGCAGAATTCAGCAAACGCCCTAGCCGAAAACCCGAAAGTTGTGACAGCAGTCCGGCGAAATTCTCCAATAATCTGCATGATTTTCGTACGGTTTTGCAATGACATCCTGCGCATCGTCGCCTCAAAAATAATTGACCCTTCCTTGCCGATTCGGCTAACATTAACGCATCGACTTGGCCCGGGCAGGGCCTATCGGATTCGCGCCGGTAGCCCCTCACAAGTCTGACGCAAAGTCATTTCGTCCGCCTTTGTTCGGCGAATCACACGCGTGGGAAGCGCGGAGGTTCAGTCGTTGATCCATTTTCACCCCGCCGGAGTTCCCGGACGTAGTAAGGAATCCATGATGAAAAAAACGCTGAAGCCGATCGGACTGGTGCTCGCTTTCTGTCTTTGTAGCCAATCATCCCGGGCAATTGCCCAATGCACCAATCCGACCCAGGGTCCCGACGTGATCGTCGGCGACCTGATCGACATTGGCCAGTACGGCAAGGTGGGCAACATCAGCGCTTACGACATCGGCACCACCTCCTGCAACATCGGCAACGTCAACGTCAAGTGGATCGCCAGCACGAACGAGCATCCCGTCATCGCACAGAACATGTATCGCCTGAAGGACGGCCGCTTCGAGCACATCGGCCAGTCTTGGCTCAAGCACGGTTTCACCGCGCTCACACAAAACGTCTGCTGCACCTGCAACGGTCAGGGCGGATCGGTGCTTGGGATCGGCTGCTCGGACCCCTACTGCTGCGGCCTGAATGGCGGACAGACACGGCTCGGCCCGCGTTCCGAAGTTAATGCCTCCACCGGCTTTTACATCTATCCGTACATCCTCGGGTCCAACCCCCAGACTGGTAACGCCATTTACAAGCGGCTTCAGATCAAGGATCCCGATCTCGAGCCGAGCATGAACACCGGGGCGCTCTACTTCGGGGAAGGTCAGTACGTGACCGCCGACGATGCCACCCTCTCCAACAAAAACAACAATGCGTCGTATCGTCGCGTCTCGGTGAGCGCGAGCGGTACATTTCCAAATGCCACCTACACCTTGAACTGGGCCGCAGGCGCAACCACGCAGCGCCAGAAGCCGGCGATTCAGGCCTGGCAGGACAACGATCCCACGGTACAGATCGTCAACGTTGATGTGCCGAATGACGGTCGCTTCGTCGTCGCCTGGAAGGTGACCAATCCCTCCCCCGGCAATTATCACTATGAATACGCCATTCAAAATTTGACCAGCGATCGCTGCGGACAGGGGTTCATTCTCCCGATCACCGGCGCGGTCGTTTCCAACATCGGCTTCCACGATGTCGACTATCACAGCGGCGAGCCATACGCACTCACCGATTGGGCCGCGACGCAGACTGGCGGCAACCTCACTTGGCAGACCGAGACCTTTGCCACCAACCCCAATGCGAATGCCCTTCGCTGGGGCACGCTCTATAACTTCCGCTTCGACGCGACAACCGGCCCGCTGCCGTCAAACGTCAACGCCACCATTCAACTCTTCAAGAATGGCACGCCGACCAGTGTCAATGTGGCTGTCGCCGCCCCGGCCCCGGCCGATTGCAACAACAACGGCACTTTGGACAACATCGACATCTCCAACGGCACCAGCCTGGACTGCAACTCCAACTTCGTGCCCGACGAATGCGAGATGACCACCAACGACTGCAACAGCAACGGCCTGCCCGATGACTGCGAACTCGCCGGCAACGACTGCGACGGCAACGGTCAGCACGACAGTTGCCAGCTCACCGGCAACGACACCGACGCCAATGGCGTTCCCGATCAATGCCAGCCGGACTGCGACAACGACGGTCAGATTGACGCCTATGAAATCATCCTCGGGGCCGAGGACTGCAACGGCAACAGCGTGCCCGACACCTGCGACACCAATGCCCCGTCGACCACCGCCCTGCCAAACACCCCGGTGCCCGACAACAACTCCACGGGCGTCAACAGCGTCGTGATCTATCCCGGCAGCGGTAACGTGACGGACGTCAACTTGACAGTTCAGATCCCGCACACCGCGGTCAGCCATTTGAAGCTCACCCTGTCGCACGGCGGCACGAGCGTGGTGGTCTGGAACAACCGCTGTGGCAGTTTCGACAACCTCAACGTCACCTTTGACGACGCCGGAGCCTTCATCAACTGCTCCAACCTGTCCGGCACCTACCGCCCGAACTCCACCGGCGGCACCGTCCTCTCGGCCTTCAACGGCATCCCCGCCGCCGGCGACTGGACGCTCAATGTTGCCGACCTGGTGACCGGCGACAGCGGCGTGCTCCAGAGCTGGACGCTCAATGTCACGTCGACCATTCCGCCGACGCCGCCGCTGCCGGATGTCAACAACAACGATGTGCCCGACAGTTGCGAATGCCTCAACTGCAAGGGCGACGGCAACAAGGACGGAAAGCTCGACGGTCTCGACATCAGCATGATGGCCGAGGGCTTCGTGGGCGGCGGCATGGACCGCTGTCTCGACATGGACAACAGCGACTCCATGACGCCGACGGATGTCTCCATGTTCGTGACCGCCATCACCGCGGCGAATCCGCCCTGCACTGAGTAATCGGCGGCGGGTTCAATTCCATCAACAGCGGGCGGCCGTCGAAGGACGGTCGCCCTTCTTTTTTGATGGGATTTTTTGCCGGAAGTGTGCGATATCGCCCAGAATTGGGCGATCGGCGGCCATTTGCGTTGATCCGGCCCGGTCGAATCGGATAACATGAAGACTCGGAGTGAGTCTGGGCATTATTCACCCGCTCCGAACCGTCGTGCTGATCATTCTCACGGCGTCCGGTGGCGTCGTTCGGCCCCGGCGCATGCCGCGCCGGGCATCGCTCAACGCCACGCGTGACGTCCGGGAATCGGGGTGTTGTCTTTTTTCTTTTTCTCAAACAGGAAGGTTTCCATGAATCACGTCAAGACGAGTGTCGCCATATTGGCGATCTGGCTCTGTTGGACCTCCAACCGCGCGCAAGCGCAGTGCACAAACCCCACCCAGGGACCCGACGTGATTGTCGGCGACCTGATCGACATCGGCGAATACGGCAAGGTCGGCAACATCTCCGCCTTCGCCATTGGCACCACGTCGTGCAACATCGGCAACGTCAACGTCAAGTGGATCGCCAGCACCAACGAGCACCCGGTCATCGGGCAGAATCTCTATCGTTTGAAAGCCGGCCGCTTCGAGCACATTGGCCAGTCGTGGCTCAAGCACGGCTTCACGGCCCTCACGCAAAACCTGTGCTGCTCCTGCAACGGCGTCGGCGGCTCACAACTGGGCATCGGCTGCTCCGACCCCTACGGATCGGGACTCAACGGCAGCCAGGGCAATCTCGGGCCGCGATCTGAAGTCAACGCCGCCACGGGTCTCTATCCGTATCCCTATGTCCTGGGTTCCAACCCGCAAACCGGCAACGCGATCTACAAGCGACTGCAGGTCCGCGATGCCGATCTTGAGCCGACCCTGAACAGCGGCGCGCTCTATTTTGGCGAGGGTCAATACGTCACCCGTGATGACGCCACGCTGTCAAACAAGAACAACAACGCGTCCTATCGCCGGGCCAGCGTCACCGCCACGGGAACCTATCCCAACGCAACTTACGCCCTGGACTGGGCAAGTGGCGCAACCACGCAGCGCCAGAAGCCGGCGATTCAGGCCTGGCAGGACAACGATCCCACGGTACAGATCGTCAACGTCGACGTGCCCAACGACGGCCGCTTCATTGTCGCCTGGAAGGTCACCAACCCCTCACCCGGCGTGTATCACTATGAGTACGCGATTCAGAATCTGACCAGCGACCGTAGCGGTCAGGGCTTCATCGTCCCGATCACCGGCGCCGTGATCTCCAACATCGGCTTCCACGACGTGGACTATCACAGCGGTGAACCGTACTCACTCACCGACTGGGCCGCGACGCAGGCCGGCGGCAACCTGACGTGGCAGACCGAGACCTTCGCCACAAACCCCAATGCGAACGCACTTCGCTGGGGCACGCTCTACAACTTCCGCTTCGATGCCACGACCGGCCCGCTGCCGTCGAACGTCAACGCCACGATTCAACTCTTCAAGAATGGCACGCCGACCAGCATGACCGTCGCCGTCGCCGCCCCGGCCCCGGCCGATTGCAACAACAACGGCACTTTGGACAACATCGACATCTCCAACGGCACCAGCCTGGACTGCAACTCAAACTTCGTGCCCGACGAATGCGAGATGACCACCAACGACTGCAACAGCAACGGCCTGCCCGACGATTGCGAACTCGCCGGCAACGACTGCGACAACAACGGTCAGCACGACAGTTGCCAGCTCGCCAGCCAGGACTGCAACAACGACGGCACCGTCGATGCCTGCCAGATGGCCGGCAATGACTGCGACGCCAATGGCCAGCACGACAGTTGCCAGCTTGGCACCAATGACACAGATCAGAACGGCGTGCCCGACAACTGCCAGCCCGACTGCGACCATGACGGTCAAATCGACGCCTATGAGATCATCCTCGGCGCCGAGGACTGCAACGCCAACGGCGTGCCCGACATCTGCGACACCAACGCGCCGTCCACGGCGGGCAACGTCAATCTTGCCATTCCCGACAACACACCCGCGGGCATCAACAGCACCGTCATCTATCCGGGCGCTGGACTGGTGACGGATGTCAATCTCACGGTTCACATCCCGCACACCGCGGTCAGCAACCTGAAGATCACGCTGTCGCACGGCGGCACGAGCGTCGTGGTCTGGAACAACCGCTGCGGCAGTTTTGACAACCTGCACGTCACCTTTGACGACGCCGGCGCCTTCATCAACTGCGCCAATCTCGCGGGCACTTACCGCCCGAATTCCACCGGCGGCACGGTCCTCTCGGCCTTCAACAACATTCCGGCCGCGGGCGACTGGACCCTGAACGTCGCTGACATCGTTGCCGGTGACAGCGGCACCTTCCAGAGCTGGGTCCTGGATGTCACCTCGACGATTCCGCCGACGCCGCCGGCGCCGGACGTCAACGACAATGACATCCCCGACAGTTGTGAGTGTCTCAACTGCAAGGGCGACGGCAACCACGACGGCAAACTCGACGGCCTCGACATCGGCATGATGGCCGAGGGCCTCGTCGGCGGCGGCATGGATCATTGCCTCGACATGGACAACAGCGGCACCATGACGCAGTCGGACGTCTCGATGTTCGTGACCGCCATCACCGCGTCCAGCCCGCCGTGCGCCCCGTAAGGCGAGGCAGCGGGCCGCCCTGACGCGGCTCTGTAATTGAAACTGACTTGTCGATTTTCAAAGCGGTCGCCCTCACCGGCGGCCGCTTTGCTTTTCTGATCCGCTTCGCGCCGCGGGCAATGCCGTGCGAATGCCTTGCGCGCAAGAAAAGCGGCGACCGCCCCCCAAGGATCGGTCGCCGCTTCAGATTACGTTCGGCTGTCCACGGCCGGATTGCCCGGCCGGGCGATTCGCCGTCCTTGCGGACGGCGTCTTCGTTTCCCTCGCCGCCTTTGTCGGCATGTTTTCGCGCCGAGTTGCCTTCCGAATTTCAAATTCTCCGACGCCTCGCTTCTGGCCAATAACCGTCGGCCTTGCTATGCTAGTGAGGCGCAATAACCCATGCAGGGCCCGACGCCAGGCTGGATGACCGGCCTTGCCACGTCCGTCAATATGAGGAAGTACCCATGCCGACGAAGAAAGAACTGCTGACCACGCCGATTCAGCACATCGACATCACCAAGATCGACTACGCCCGACAGATCGATGCCATGGAGCACATGGCCTACTCCAGCCGCGATTTGCATCGCGCCGCCCAGATTTACAACATGATGCTCAGCGACCCCGACTGCGGCATCATCCTCTGCCTTTCCGGATCGCTGGTTTCGGCCGGCCTGAAGAAGGTCTTCGCCGACATGGTCCGAAATCGCATGGTCGACGCCATCGTCAGCACCGGCGCGAACATGATCGATCAGGACTTCTTCGAGGGCCTGGGCTTCAAGCACTACATCGCCCCCGAACGCTACAAGGCCGGCATGGACGACGATGTGTTGCGCGATCTGCACATCGACCGCATTTATGACACCTTCATCGATGAAGACGAGCTGCGCATCTGCGACGAAGTGACCAAGCAGATGTTCGACAGCCTCAAGCCGCGGGCCTATTCCTCCCGCGAGTTCTTCCGCGAGTTCGGCCGCCACCTGGACAAGCACGGCAAGAATCGCGACTCGATCCTGCTGGCCGCCTACGAAGCCGACGTGCCGGTCTTCGCCCCCGCGTTCTCGGACTGTTCGGCGGGTTTCGGTTTGGTGGCCCACATCGCCGGCAAGAACGGCGCGAACCATGTCGTCTGGGACGGCGGCAAGGACTTCTACGAACTGACCCAACTCAAGATTCAATCACCCCGCACCGGCATCTTCATGGTCGGCGGCGGCGTCCCCAAGAACTTCACCCAAGACATCGTGGTCGCGGCTGAGATCCTCGGCCAGGACGTCGAGATGCACCGCTATGCCATTCAGGTGACCGTCGCCGATGTTCGCGACGGCGCGCTCTCCAGCAGCACACTGAAGGAGGCGTCGAGTTGGGGCAAGGTGGACACGGCCTTCGAGCAGATGGTTTTCAGCGAGGCGACCCTCGCGGTGCCGGCGATCGCGGGCTACGGCTACCACAAGGGCGCGTGGAAGAATCGCGAGGCCCGCCGTTGGAATAAGTTCTTCGAGAACAGTCCGCAGGCAGTGGCGTAGCGTCCGCCCTCCGTGGCGGACGACGCGATCCGATCAATGTAGAATGATGAATGTAGAAAGCAGAAGTTGAAATCCGGCGGCCTGTCGCTGGTTTCTCGTGGAATTTCCCTTTGCCGAACACCACTCCGTCCACCGTCTCGTCGCTCAAACTCCCCGCCGATGAATCGCCCAAGCACTACATGGTGACCGGCGGCGCGGGGTTCCTCGGCATCAACCTCGTCCGCTACCTGCTGGCCCGCGGACACACCGTGACCACGCTCGACATCGAGCCCTTCGACTACGAGGACTGTCGGGGCCGCATCCGCGAGGTGCGCGGCGACATCCGCGATACGGCAGCGGTCAAGAAGGCAACCGAGGGCGCTCAGATCGTGGTGCACTGCGCCGCGGCCCTGCCGCTCTACTCGCCCGAGGACATTCGCACCACCGATCTCGACGGCACGCGCAACGTGATTCAGGCCGCCCACGAGGCCGGATGCGAACGCGTGGTTCACGTGTCATCGACAGCCGTCTATGGCATTCCCGATCACCATCCGCTGCTGGAAACTGACCGGCTGCACGGCGTCGGGCCGTATGGTCAAGCCAAGGTCGACGCCGAGTCGGTCTGCCTCGAGATGCGGGCTCGGCACGGCATGTGCATCCCCATCATTCGCCCCAAGAGTTTCGTCGGCCCGGAACGACTCGGCGTTTTCGCCCTCTTCTACGACTGGGCCAAGGACGGGCGCGGGTTTCCAATGATCGGCTCGGGCCGCAACCGCTACCAGTTGCTCGATGTCGACGACCTGTGCGACGCGATCTATCTGTGCGCCACGCTCGACAAGACGCTGGTCAACGATGTATTCAACATCGGCGCAGGGGACTTCCTCACCATGCGCGAGGACTACCAGGCAGTGCTGGATCGCGCGGGGCATGGCAAAAAGATCAAGGGCTTTCCGGCCGCGCCGATGATCTGGACCCTGCGATTCCTGGAATTGCTCAAGCTCAGCCCGCTGTATAAATGGGTTTACGAAACGGCGTCGAAGGATTCGTTCGTCTCGATCGAAAAGGCGCAGAAGGTGCTCGGCTTCAAGCCGAAGTTCAGCAACCGCGACGCCCTGGTGCGGAATTACGAGTGGTATCTGGCGAACCTGCACAAGTTCGAAAACGCCAGCGGCGTCTCGCACCGCGTGCCGTGGAAGCAGGGCGCGCTGCGACTGGCAAAGGTGTTTTTCTGAGGATTCTCACGGTTGACCGTGGGTGTGCCACTGCTAGAAGCCAATGGTATATATACAAGTTACAAAGGATCTCTCGCCCGGCAGGGCGCACGATGGTAGCCGGTGGCTTCAGCCACCGGGATCCGTGATTATTTTGATTTTCCGCCCGGCAGAGCGGTCGGGGCGTGCGGCTTGGCGCATCGTCGACGCGCGCGAGGTCGGGCCTTCGTCGGCCCTGCCGGCCCGAAAAACTAATGAAGGCCTCGTGTTCCAGAGGCTGAAGCCTCTGGCTACCATCGTTGGCCCTACGGGCCGGACTAATTCCGATGCCGGACTTGTGTAGATATCACTGGCTTGAAGCAGTGGCACACGTTGATGGGTCGCATGCGAGGTGGACATGATCGCTATCACCGGCGCGGCAGGATTCATCGGCTCCAACCTCGCCCATCGCCTTGCGCGCGACGGACACGCCGTTTATCTCGCCGACCGCGAGGTCACGCCGCTCAAGTCGCCGAATCTCGCGGGCCTCACGGCCTCCGCCGTGGTGGGCCACGAACAATTCGTGACCGATCTCGAAGGCGGCCGGATTTCGCCCGATGTCATCTTCCACATGGGCGCCTGCAGCCGCACCACCGAGACCCGCTGGGACTACCTGGTCGAAGTCAACATTCGCTACACCCAACGGCTGTGGAACTGGTGCGCCGCCAATGGGCGTCCACTCATCTATGCCTCCAGCGCCGCGACCTATGGCGATGGCAGCGCCGGGTTTGACGATCGCACACCGCCCGACCGCCTTGAACCGCTCAATCTCTACGGCCGCAGCAAGAACGATTTCGACAAATGGGCGCTCGCGCAGGTCGCGGCGAAAAAGCCAGCCCCGCCGCGGTGGGCCGGCATGAAGTTCTTCAACGTCTATGGACCCCGCGAACTGCACAAAGGCGGCATGGCCAGCGTCGTCTGGCAGGCTCGCAAGCAGATCCTCAAGACCGGGGCAATGCGACTCTTCAAATCAAACGATCCGAACATCAAAGACGGTGAACAGCGCCGCGATTTCGTCTTCGTCGGCGATTGCATCGACCACATGCTCTGGTTGTGGAAGAACACCGCCCCCAACGATCTCTACAACTCCGGCACGGGCACTGCGCGGACATTCCTCGATCTGATCGCCGCCGTATTCGCGGCCATGGGCCGGCCTCCAAGCATCGAGTTCATCGACATGCCGCCCGAACTCTCGCGTCAATATCAGAACTACACGGAGGCCGATATGAGCAAACTCCGTGAAGCGGGCTTTAGCGGACGTCCCACCGCATTGGCCGAGGGCGTGGCGGCAGCGCTCGCGGGCATGGCCGATTCCGATCGGCCCAACCTGCCGTAACTCGATTCAGACGCCACCGTGCTATCATGGATGATTGAATTGATCGGCCGTCCGGCGCTTCGCAGCCCGTTCATCGCGGGGTCCGTTCCATGTACGATCGCTCGACACATGTCTCCTTGTTGCAGTCCCTCGCCGAGGGTCCGCAATCCGCATCGTGGTCGAGGTTTTGCGATCAATACGGCGAACTGATTCGCGCCTTTGCGCGGCGACAGGGAGTGCAGCAGGTCGACTGCGACGACGTGCTGCAGGACGTGCTGGTCAGCCTCACCTCAGCCATGCCGAACTTTCAATATGACCCCGACCGCGGCCGCTTTCGCGGATACCTCAAGACCATCACCCTGCATGTCATTATCAAACGCCGAACCCGCGGCGGCGCCCGTATCCGCCCGGCGGAACTCGACACGCAGGTGGCCGACGCCTCGCGCGACAGCAGCATTGACGACACCTGGGAGCAGGAGTGGCGCAGTCATCACGTGCGCCAGGCCATGCGAATCATCGACGCCGAGTTCAACGACCTCGATCGGCAGGCCTTCCAGCATTACGCCGTCAATGGAAACGATCCCCAATCCACGGCCAAGGCCCTGGGGATGTCGGTTGACCGTGTCTATCAGGCCAAGTCACGGATCACCCGCCGGCTCAGCGAATTGATCGAGGCCCAGGTGGCTGAGGAAGGCTGATCGTAACTCCTTGTTCTTCAACAAATTGGATCAATCCGCTGAACTGACATTTTTTGTGTCAGAAAGAGCGCAACGCCCGGCCAATGCCTGATGCGGCACTGTCGACAGCCACCTAATACGCTGTCAGGATTTCAGAAGGCCCTGGCCAACGCGCGCGGAGGACCGGCGACATGGCAAGTTCAGACTGGTATCGCGACGCCAACGCGATCCTCGATCAAGTTCGCATATCGGGCCAGTCGCGCGCGTCGATTCCAACCATTCCGGGTTATGACGACCTCGTCGAAATCAAGCGCGGCGGACAGGGCGTGGTCTTCGCCGCCACGCAACGCTCGACCCGGCGGCGCGTGGCCATCAAGCTCCTGCTCGACGGCGCCTTTGCAAACGACGTCGCCCGGCGGCGGTTCGAGCGCGAGGTCGACCTGGTCGCGAACCTGCGGCATCCGCACATCGTGAACATCTTCGACAGCGGCGTCTCGAGCGAAGGCCGTCCCTACTTCGTGATGGAGTACATCGACGGCCTGCCGCTCGATCAGCACATCAGCCACGCTGCAGGTATTCAGACCGCAGACGATATCCGATTCGAGCGTGTCCTCAAGCCGTTCCTGGCCATCTGCGATGCCGTGCAGCATGCCCACCAGCATGGCGTGATTCATCGCGATCTCAAACCGGGGAACATCCGCGTAGACAGCGCGGGGCTGCCCCGCGTCCTGGATTTCGGCCTGGCCCGCGGCGGCGCTGCGTCCGACGGCTCCGGTGAAGCATCGCTTGAACTGACTCAATCGGGACACTTTCTGGGTTCGCTCGCCTGGGCCAGCCCGGAGCACGCTGCGGGCAAACCCGATGCGATCGACACGCGCAGCGATATCTACGCGCTTGGGCTGATTCTCTATTATCTGCTTACCACCAAGCATCCGTATCCGATCGACGGCTCGCCGCGCGACGTGCTGGACAACATCCTTCGCGCTGAACCGGTTCCACCGGACCAACTCAACCATTGCATCGACGATGAACTATCCACGATCATCATGAAGTGCCTGGCCAAGGAACCGGGGCGCCGGTATCAGGGCGTGGCGGAACTCGCGTCAGACATTCGTCATTACCTTGCCGGCGAACCGATTCAGGCCCGTCGCGATAGCATGTGGTATACGCTGCGCAAGCAGGCGCGGCGCTACCAGGTGATCGCGACTGCCGCCGGAGTTGTCGTCGTCGTCGTCGCCGTTGGCCTGGTGGTAAGCCTCAACCTCTGGCAAAGCGCCGAGCGCGAGAGGAAAAAGGCGCAAGACGCCACCGCGTCTGCAAACACCCAGCGCGACCTTGCCGAGCGCCGCGGTCGGCAATCCGACGCCGTCAACGACGTGCTCACAAACATCCTTTCATCCGCCGACCCCGCGCGGAAGGGTCGGGATGTTCGCGTCGCCGACCTCCTCGAGCGCGCGGCGGACGACGCCGCTCGACTGGAGGAGACCCAGCCGGAAGTGGCCGTGCCGGTGCGGTTCGCCATTGGCCGGTCTTATCTCAGCCTTGGACTCCTGACCCAGGCGCGCCAGCACGCCGAGGCGGGCCTGGCGCTGGGCATCGAACATCTCGGGAAGGATGCCCATGAAGTCGCGATCGGACAGCTCCTCCAGGCCGAAGTCTTGCTGCGCATGGGCAAGTTCCCCGAGGCCGAATCGGTCGCACGCCCGCTGATTGAGCATTTTCGGGACGCACTCGGCCCCGACGATATTCATACGCTCAGCGCGCTTCAGGTCCTGACGTCCATTGCAATCAGCCAGGGCCATTACGCCGAGGGGGCGGAACTGGCCCGGCAAAATTTGGAAACACGTCGGCGCACCCTGGGTGAGGACGATCCCCGAACGTTGGAACCGATGAACCAGCTCGCGGGTTGCCTGCGCAAGTTGGGCCGATTGGATGAAGCCCAGGCGCTGTTTGAGGAGATCCTGTTGCGGCGGCAACAGATCATCGGCGAATCGCGCAGCGACGTGATCACCACCATGAGCGATCTGGCCGGCCTGCTGAGCGAGCGCGATCAGCACGACCGGGCCATTGAACTGCTCGACGAGGCCGTGACACTGGCCGATCAGACCTATGGGGCCGAGCACCTTCGCTCCATCATCGTTCGCAGCAACCTCGCCATGGCCCTGGTTCGAGTCAAACGGACTGATGAAGCAATCGCCCACCTGACGCAGGTTCTGGAAATTGAGCGCCGCGTCCTCGAGCCCGACGACCCTGCCATCCTGAGCACGATGTCGAATCTATCATCCGCGTACCGGCACGCGAAGCAGTTCGACAAGGCCATGGCACTGGTCAAGGAGGCCGCGGAGGCCGCGCCGAAGATCCTGGGGCCGGACCACCCCAACACGCTCATCTTTGTCAATAACTACGGCACAGCGCTCATGACCGCGCGGCGGCTGGAGGAGTGCGAGGCAATTTTCCGACAGGTGTATACCACTGCAGCCGCCAGACTGGGCGAGGAGGATCTGCTCACCGCGATGCTGCGCGGCAATCTCGGACAGTCGCTCATGCTGCAGAACCGCTTCGAAGAGGCCGAGCCCCATCTTTTGGCGGCCTATGCGCAGCAAGTTGCGATTCTGGGCGTCGACAACGAGCGAGCCCAACTGGCCGCGATGGATCTGTCCAAATTGTACGAGGGATGGGGAAAGACGGACTTGGCCGCGGAATACCTGGCCAAGTCACCGCCGAGCCTGCGGAATGTCCCGACCACGTCCCCAACGAGTGATTGAAAAGGTGTTCAGCTCATCAGATGGGCGCAGGTGCGGCACTCGATCGATACCTCACCTGTTCGCCAAAGGCGAACCGGAGCGAGAGGGATTCGAACCCCCGGTGCAGTTGCCCGCACACATGCTTTCCAAGCATGCTCCTTCAGCCACTCGGACATCGCTCCACGCCTGCTTTCGCAGGAACGTTCTATTGTCCCCGACCCCATGGCCCTGTCAACGCAGCGGCAACGGGTGGCAGCCAAACGCGGAATTCGGAACGCGGAACTCAGGGGTTCGTGTTCCGCGTTCCGAATTCCGCGTTCTGCGTTTAACGACCGTGACGCTCCCGGCGATTTGCCTTATCGTAGTCGCACTCGGGACTCATATTTTCGGAGCACAGGCATGGTCACCATCGGCATGAATTACAAGGTCCTCCCCGGCAAGGAAGAGACCTTTGAAACCGCCTTTCGCAACGTCATTCACGCGATGAGAAACATCGCCGGTCACACCGAATCCAAAATGTATCGCGACATCGATGACGCCCGCAGTTACGTCATCTTGTCGCAATGGTCCGACAAGGCCGCCTTCGAAGGCTTCATCGCCTCGGACGCCTTCCGCAACGTGGCCAACTGGGGCAAGGAGCAGATCCTCGCCGGCCGGCCCAGCCATACCTATTACGACCATTGAGCACGCCTGAGACCCATCCCACCGAGCCGTCCGCCGCGCGGTCGTGGCCTTATCTGCGCACGCCGTTGTCGATATTCCTCATGGTCATGCTGCCGATCAACGGGCTGCAGGTTTTCCTGCTGGTCGCCAACACGTCGCGCTGGATGAAAGTCACCGCCGGTCTGGTCATCCTGTGGACGCTGTATGGACTGGCCCAGGGTTATCTACGCAGACTAATTGTCGATAGCCACGGTGTACGTCTGCGCGGCTTGTTTCGTTCGATCGAAATCCCCTGGAACGCGGTAGCAAATATCGATGTCTACATTCCAGGCGGCGGGCTGGGCGCAACGCCTTATCTTTACATCACGACGCGACACGAGCCGCCCCAAGGCAAATGGGACATTGATGATGAGACGATCCAGGTGCAGGATCGAGCGGGCCTGCTGGACATCCTCAAGTCTGCCCTGGCGAGTCACGCATGAGGAAAATCCCTCAGCCACGCGCTGCGGCGAAGTCTCCGATCAGGCAAAATTCTGAATTTCTTGTAAAATAGACAGTAATACTGCTTGGATGCACCCGACACCAAAAGGTAGAATACGGGTCTGAGTGCTTCCCGGCGGGACGCGCAGCTCCAATTTCAAAGGCCTTCAGCGGCCTGAGCCTTCTGCCGTACAGCGAGATCGGCGCGACCCCGTCCTGTCGCGAAGCAAGTTTCGACATCACGTTTTCCGTCAATTCGTGGAGTAGCAGCCATGATTACGACCCCGCGTGCGCTTTTTGCTACGATTGTCTCATTAATCGGTGCCGCGGCCGCGCCTGCCGGTGTCATCAGTTGGGCCAATGCGGTCAGCGGCACCTGGAACAGTCCGGTGTTCTGGACTCCCAGTCAGGTTCCCGGCCCCGGTGACGCCGTGAGCATCGCCGTGACCGGCCAGTCCTACGACGTCATCCTGGACACCCACGTCTCGGTGGACTCGCTTTCCCTGGGTTCGAGCGATGCGATTCTCCACAGCAACGGCCGCAATCTCACCGTGAGCGGGTCTTCCACCGTTAACGGTGCTTTTGTCAATTTTTACAATGCCGCATGGAGCGCCGGTGGGAGTTTCGTCAACAACGGGACGATCAACTTCATCAATGCCGACGTCATCGGCGTCGGTCCGTTCACGAATAACAACACCGTGATCATGTCCACGTCTGGCGGCTCGGTCACGGTCCCCCTCGCCAACGATGGCTTCTTCCTTGTGAATGGCTCGAACAATTTTTCCAACTCCATATTCAACACGGGGACGCTCCGGCTCGAGTCGTTTAACGACGTTGCGGCAAATACCAACACGAACCTTGCGCTTGGCGCACAGGACATCACCAATGGTTCCTCGATCCTGCTCACCACCAGCGGCGGCGGCGCGCTTGCAACGGCCGTCTCAATCTCCAGCAGCGGCGGGCGGTTGATCAACGCTCCCGGGGCGTCGCTGTCGGTCGAGGCCGGCGTCGGCGGCACCCGCGCCTTGAATCTCGGCATCGACAATCAGGGCCTCTTCGGTGTGTCCACAAACCTGTCGGTCGCCTGGGTCAATGGCGTCCATGCCAACAGCGGGATTACCAGTTTCCTCAACGGCAGCCTGACCATGACCAGCGCCGAGAGTTACACGAATACCAACTCCGTCGGAACCGTAAATGGCGGACTGAGTTTTGGCGGCAACGCTTCGGCCACGTCGTCTTGGAGCAACTCAGGATCCGTAATCGTCGGTGGAAACCTGGCTATCTCCAATTTTCGCACGGTCACGAACAGCGGCACATTGTCCGCGTCCGGGAACATGTCCGTGTCGACCAACTCGCTTGTAGCACCGCTCTCGCTGCTGAATACCGGGTCGATGACGGTGGCCGCGGGCCAATCGGCCTCCTTCACGGCTCTGAATTATTCGTCGAGCCTGACGGTGGGCGCGGGAGCAACCCTGGCGGGCGGCGGCGCGATCAACATGACCTTCATGGGTCTGGCCCTGGAGGATGCCTACAGTCCCGGAACCTCCCCGCTGAGCCTGACCGACGTCATCATCGGCGGCACAGGTTCGCTGAATATTTCGGACGCCTCGACGCTGTTCATGGTGCGTCGCACCGGCATCCCCGGCAACATGAGCCGGATCGGCGCAACCTGCAGTAACGCCGGGGCGA
>Ga0268299_1001503_pt1 | contig 39970 bp, 43 predicted proteins | sample NOBtaG_FD_193484 | JGI IMG/M metagenome (GOLD analysis project Ga0268299, IMG submission 193484) | Activated sludge microbial communities from bioreactor in Nijmegen, Gelderland, Netherland - NOB reactor | ecosystem: Engineered > Bioreactor > Aerobic > Activated sludge | place: Netherlands... | reverse complement strand
AGAACATTTCGCCATCCTTGCTGCGGCGGTTCAGAACGATATGCGCATGTGGATGCGCGCGATCTTGGTGTATTGCAGCAATATAGTCGAATTGCGACCCCTCACCTTGAAAGAACCGCTCGCAGACCGCCTCGGTGATCGCGCGCACCTCTTCGCCGCTGGTGCCGACGGGAAAGGCCATCAGAAGATGCGAGGTATGGCCGAGCTTCGGGCTGTGCCGCTCGCCCCACTGGTTCTCGAAGCGCCGCACGACCCGATCAATCTCGGCCTCGGTCAGGGTCTTCTTGCCATCATGCGTGCCGCGACTGTCGAGGATGTGGCTCGACTTGGTGGTGAGGTAGGTGAGCTGGGCCTTCAGTTGGGCGCCCGTGTGGCACCCGCCTTTCGCGATCGGCTTGAAGATGGCCGGCGAATAGCCTCGCGCCGCCCGGACCATCTGGGCATTCTTGGCCAGCCCCTGCCAGCTGCCCGAGACCCGGCTCCAGTCGCGATCGAAGAGGGCGGGGCTGACACCGCGCGCTTCACTCCGCGCCATGCTCGGCTCCCTGCCATGCCAAACCGGCAAGAGCCTTGGTGACTTCGAGGTCCAGCACGCGGCGCCGACCGCGGAACATCTCCTGAATCTGGTCCGCCATGTCGAAGACAAGCACCGCGAGATCACGGATTTCGGCATGGCTGGCGGGGGTGTAGGGCAGACGCTCCCCCTTGACCTTCGCCTCGTTCAGTCGGCGCGCAACCTGGTTCACGTTGTTGCCGACCCGGTTCAGCGCCGCGCTCATCCCTTTCAGTTCATCTGTCATGCCGTCGTCCGGTCGCAGGAGATCGTCGGCCGCGAGCATCAGGCAGCGCATGGCGTCCGAACGATGCGCGATCCCGCGCCGCGCGAGAGCCGCATCGAAGCCGCGAAGGTCGCGGTCGGTGACGCGCATGGTCAGCACACGGGTGCGGCTGTCGTTGGCGGAGACGGCGGAACGACCTCGGCTCAGCACGTTGTAGACCGTCTTGGGGGAGACCTTCAGCGCAGCACTGATCGCATTGACCGAGACGCCTTTCGCCCGCTCGCGGACGATCTGACGACGCTCCTGATCGGTCAGTCGGCGGGTGCTACCCATGTGAAGTATACGTTCCTATTTCTTGCCAACTTCGTACAAGCCCACCTTCTCCCAGCACAAGCGGAGAAGGCACCAAGGGCTTGTACTCAATGTAGAAAATCGGCCTCTGGGGCCGATTTGACGTCCCTTGGCAAATGCAGCGCGCAAGGCGTTCAATGCAACGCGTCCCGCGTTCGCTGCACCGCGCATCGCGTCCTTTGGACTGCGTTTTGCGCACCATGCAGCACGGCTTCTGGCAAGTGTCAGATGGCTCGTGCTCCCCGCATCGCGCGTGGTGCCGGATGGTCCACGTCCCGTGCGGTATGCATCACGCTTCCTGCGTCGCGCACTATGGCCGATGTCGCATGTCGCGCGTCATCTGGGGACCGCATCGCGCGGACGGGAGAACGTCAGGTGTCGCGAGCGTGGTGCTTTTCGCTCCCTGCGCGATGCACAATGGACCCCGCATTCCGCCTGAGGCAGCCCGCATCCCGTCTTCTGCTTGACGCCGTCGCGCGCGAGGGTTAGCGACGCGGAAACATCTTTGCTGCGTTTAACCATTCTTGCGTGAGGTCCGCCCCTATGCCGAACGACAATCTCGTGGTGATCGCCGCGATGGCCCGGAAAGGGGGGAGTGGCAAAACCACGCTCTCACGCGCCCTGATCAGCGCTGCTGTTGCCGCCGGGCGTCGCGTCCTCTTGATCGACACTGACAGCACCGGCGTGCTCGGCACCTGGCACAAGCGGGCTGAAGCCGCGGGGTTGGGATCGCCCCTGCTACGCTCTGCGACTGTCGAGAGCGTGGGGGCCGTGGATCGCCGGATCGAACAGGTCTATTCAGCGGACTCAGCGGATTTCATCTTCATCGATACAGCAGGCGTCGGGGCCGAATGGTCGGACGGTATCGCCGTTCTGGCCGATCACATCGTGACGCCGGTGATGCTCTCGACTTCGGATCTCGATGTCGGCGCGCAGACCGCCGTCTGGTTCGAAAAGCTCCGCGCCCGCGTCGATGACCCCGAAAGCCTTCCGCGCCACCATGTCGTTCTGAATATGGTTGACCCCAAGACCACGCGCGCCGATGCCGCTCTCATCGAGGCGGCGATCGCACGGTTCCCGGTGGTCGAGACCGTGATGATGCGCCGGAATGTCTACAAGGAGATGGACAAGAAGGGCCTCCTGCACGCTGTAGCGTTGCAAAAGCAGGCCGATCCGAACCCCCTCATGCGCCCCCATGTGCGCCATGTGGTCGAGGCCCTCGAAGAGGCGACCGACATCCTCAACAACATCCTGGCCGCGTGAGGACAGGGTTGTGCGGAAGAGAATCCCGACAATCACGCGGCCCGACCCGGCTTATGCCGCATCCCTGCGTCCAGAGGTGGAGAAAGACCCGGGAAGGGAAGAGGTTCTGCGAGCTGAGACGATGCCAGAAGCTGCAAACGTCGAGCCTGCGGTCTTGGACAGTCACGCTGTTTCGCCGCCAAGTACGCAGCCTGCGCCCGCACCTCAGCCCAGACAGGAGACAGCCGGGCGTGCATCATCCGCGGCCATGGTATCTCCCATCCGCCCACGCCGCAGTCCGGCGACGCGCAAGATCGACATCCGGGTGAACGCGCTGGAACGGCAGGAGGAAGCCCTGATCGACTGCGGCGTCGATCCGGCCCATGTCATCCGCGCCGCCCTGCGCCGTGCGGTGAAGAACTGGGAGCTTGGTTCAGAGTTCGTCCCCCCGTCGGAAGAGCAGCGCACGCGGATCACCGAATGGCGCGCGCGCACATCGCTGGCAGTCGATGCCAGCGCAGTGGCCACTCTCCAGCGCGCCAATGACCCGCTTGACGTGTTGAGCAAGTGGACCTTGATCCGCGGGCAGTTGGAGCCCCGTGTCTGGGCCGAAATCGACGCAATTCTGGACCAGATTGCGAAGCGAGCCACGTATTCGGCTTGAACTTTTTTGAACCCAACTGCAAATGCTCGGCCGTTTACACTCGAAATGGCATCAGGCGGCGTGGCAGGTGAGCGCTAACTGCCTTGGCGGCTATTCAGAACGTCGGGTCAGGAAAAATCAGCCCGCGACGTGTGGCAATGGCAACGGCGTGTACTGCATTACGCGCCCCGAGCACCTCCCGCGCACGCTCCAAGCGTTTCTTGATCGTTGCGGGGCTCACACCACGCTGATCAGCGATTTCGTTATGCGTCATTCCTGCAGCCAGATCCCGCAAGGCTTCCAGTTCGACTTCCGTTAGGCCAGCATGTTCACCAACCGCGTCGACGATCTCGTTGAGTATTTCTGCCAAGCTCTGCAGCTCAATCGCTCGCAACTCACGGTCTTCGCGTGCGCCAGACAGCACACAGAGGCAGTGACTCCCGGAAGGTCCTCTCGACGAGACCACGCCACCATAGTTCAGCCCGAACTGGCTGGCATGCTCCAAAATGTGTAGTCCTGGACCGCGAGAAAACCCAGCAGGGATCTCGCTCCATCGCGTCGAACCAACTGAGAAGCGGGCCCAAGCAACAATTGGATCGAACATAACATAACGGCGTTCCGTGTAGATGTTGACCCAGTCTGGAGGATAGGTCGACTGAAAAAACTCCGGTGTCAGATGCCGAATGTTAAGGGCCAGCATGTGACCGACCGGCACGATCCGACCCAGACGCGCTTCGAGGTTTTCGATGTTTGGCAAGATATTGTGCAGCATGGCGCCTCCTGCGGGTCAATAGCGCGTGCAAGATGCGGTTGGGAGTGGATTACCAGATTTGGTAACCGTCTGGAACAACCTAAGCGTGCATGTCACACCCCCGGCCAAGCAAGGCCGACTGTCCGATGGCTGCAGCTACTGGGCTAATCCAATCCGGAGGGAACAGACGTGATCCATCACCGAAGCATGCCGCACATTGCGACCGACACTGCCGGTTCTACTGCGGCCGATCTGGTGGCGACATTCTTGGTAGCCTGGGAGAATGCCGCGATTTCCTACGAGCGCTTGCTAGCAACTGGACTTGCGCAAGACGATCATGAGCTCGCCAGAGACCAGAACTATGCGCGCCTCCTGGATGCGGGACAGTGCATCCTCTGGATAGGTGGTCACCGGGCGACCGCACACGCTGCTCGCCTGATCGCGAAGCAGGTTCCTGACGGGTCTGCCGAGCACTTCGACAGGCTTTGGTGCGGTCTCATGCCGTAAGGCAATGTCTGAACCGTCCGACCGTCGGTCATAAGCGCCAAAGGGCAGGGCCGGGGTACGCCCTGCGACCAATATCACAACGGGAAGTATCATGAAAAAAGAGCCGCGCCTTTGTGCGCGACCGGTCGCACGTCTGGTCTGCGCAGAGACGAACGAACCTGTCGGCTACATGTACGAGTGGAACAATGGGGACCGACAGCCGGCTTGGTTTGGGCCACGCGTGAAGAACGTGCGCTCCGTACCGACTGCGGAAATGCGGAATGCGAATACAGACAATCTCCCAGTCGATCGGTCAATCCGTGACCGGGCATCAGGTTAAACGATCGGCTTGCAAACCGGCTGTTCCTCTCAGAGAAGTGGTCCAGCAGTAAAGCCGAGGCGCTCATTAACGTTTGGAACGAGTCCCGCCAATAGATTCAGAAAGCTGTTTGGACTTGGTTCCGCCGGGAGGTCACGCTTCCTGCGGGAGGTACCATGCAGCCAGTCCATCTTCACCGCGTCAATGCCGAGGCAAACATGGCCCGGTTCTATCACGTTAACATCGCACCAACGCTTTTCGGTGAAGTCTCCGTGTTGCGTAGCTGGGGCCGCATCGGTTCGCACGGACGTACAAGCGTCGAAACCTGGGCGACATCTGAGGAGGCGGAGACCGCCGCAGCCCTAGCCCTGCGTCAGAAGGCGCAACGGGGCTATTTCGCGGCGCTCTGAATGCGCGCGTTTGACCTGCCAGGCTGTCCTTTAGGCTCTGCTCTGCAGCCGGCCTTCAAGCTCGGCACCTGCCTCGACTGCAATCCGTTCATGGCTGACGTCGGCATGCACAACTGCGCTAGACGCGAGTTGGACGTTGCGCGCCGAGATCATGCCGGAAACCGCTCCCAGCACGGAGAGGTCGTTGGCGACGACGGAGCCTTCAACCCGACCGGAGCCGGCAATGACGATATCGGGCGCGCGCATCGAGCCCATGATCTTGCCGTGCATGTCGATTGGACCGCTGGAAATGACATCCCCCTCGACGACAAGGTCTTGGGCGAGAACACTCCGGCGCGCGTTTGCGCCGGCCGGGTCCGGCCAACGGTCGAGGTCGCCATGTGGTGTCTTCATCTGGGTGCCGCCTCAGCTCAACTTCGTGCCGGCAGACTGGATCAGAAGCGAAATGAAAGGGCAACGTGCGGCGCGGAGATCGGCGAAGAAGCGCGGCAGTCCTCGGCATTGCACAACTCGTCCGGCAAGGTTCTTCTGCCCGTGTCATGAGCTATAGATTCTACGTCTATCGCTCATCCAAGGCCTTAAGATCATCTCCCGCTTCCGATCGTTGAAAACATTCAGCGGGAAGGCTATGGTGCTCCAATGGACTACCGACGGAGACGATGATGGGCGTACACAAACAGAGTGTTAGCTTCACGGATGCAGCTTTCAACTTCGCCCGAGAGCTGGTCGAGAGCGGCGAGTATCCGAACATAAGCGCTGCGGTCTCTGGCGAGATGGCACGCGCGCGGGCAGCGCGGGAGCGGGAGCGACTTCTTTTCGAAGCCGAAGTGCAGCGGCGCCTCGCGCTGCCCCCTGATGCTTGGGAACCCGTTCGAACGGGCGAAAGCATCTCGTCAGGCGCGCGCGCGCATCTTGCTCGACTTGCAAAAGCTGCCGGTGGCACCGCTGCCTGATGCGCATCGTTCGACATCCTTTGGTCGACCAAGACCTTGCCGCTTTGGTTGATCACATCGTCGAAGTGACAGGCGGGGACTTCGGCGCCGCCGGCAGACGCCTTGATGAGATCGATGACCTTATCGCCGACATCTCTGCCAATCCGATGTCAGGCGTTCGTTTGGCGCCACCGCTGGACGGATGGCTGGTCCGCCATGGCGGCCGCGGCCATCGTCTTACCGTCGTGTTCCGCGCCGATCCCAACAGAAACTGTGTCTTTGTCGCACTCGTTGCCTTCGGTGGGCAGGACTGGATGACCGAAGGCGAAACGAGGAAGTCCTTCAGCAGATGACCGAGGTGCGCCGTGGCGAGAAGGGCGTACGCGACAGTTCTACTTTGCGTGTGAATTCAAGGGTCGTTGCGACAGGGTCCGCTATCTCAGGTTCATGATTTCTGCCCGGAAGGCTTCGGCCGGCGTCTGCCATCCGAGGCACTTGCGCGGGGTATTGTTGAGTTGTGCGCAGATGGCCCCATCGAGCGATCGGAGATCTCGGCCACGACGGTTTCGCGGGGCAAATAACGCCGCGCGCGTTTGTTAAAGTTTTCGACCGTGCCTTTCTGCCAAGGCGCCTGCGGTTCGCAGAACCAGGCTTCGGTCCCGATCTCGTTCTGGAGACGCCTCCAGCCCGAGAACTCGATACCGCGGTCAAAGGTGATGGATCGTCGTGCTGTCTGGGGCAGGGCGGCGATGGCCGTCATCAGCCTGTCCATCAGATGCCGGGTGCTGCGGTCGTTGTTGCGGAACAGGACAGCATAGCGGGTCTTGCGTTCCACCAGGGACGCGACGTTGGCCAGCCCATGCTCTCGCCGGAAGATCATGAGATCACCTTCCCAGTCGCCAAAGACGGCGCGTTCCTTGACCCAGGCTGGACGGTTCTGGATGGCGCGCTCGGGAGGAAACACAAGGCCTTGCGGCCGTCTTGCAAAGCGAGATCTGCGCTGCCGCCGCCGATCGGGCAGATGGCGGGCGAGTTCTGCCGCGCGGCCTTCGCGGCTGTAGACATGGGCGTAGATCGTCTCGTGGCTGACGGTCACCGCCTGACCTTCGTAGCGCAGGCGTCCTGCGATCTGTTCCGGCGACCACCCGGCCTTCAGTCGATCGACGACAGCGTCGAGGAGCGCCGGCAGCCGCATCAACTTACGCCGCCGCGCACGTCGCGCCGTAGCCTTGTTCTGCGCCACCACGCCCCAGTAGCCGGTGAGATACGGCAGCTCCGCATCGACAAACCGGTTGCGCCCGATCTCGCGATAGATCGTGGAGCGGTGCCTGCCCAAGGCGACGGCAATCTCATCGACGGGCACCTTCGCCCGGAGCATGTCCACGACCCTGCGCCGATCCCTCAGATCAAGCTCACTGTGCGCCATCCTTCGTCCTCCTTGCTTTCCAGCAAGATAGGGGAATTGTCGCGACCCAGTTTAGAATGTACCCCCTCCACAGAACCGTGACGCATAATTTTGATTATGTACTATATTGCCCATTTCTGAGTCGAAGCTCTTGATCGATAGGCTCCCATCTAGGGCCTCCACGTGCCTCTTCTGGCAAGCTGGATACCGATACCAGTTTTGTTCTTGCGTTCCCTGACCAATGCTGTGCTCACGCCGAAGAAATCAGCCATCTCTTGCTCGGGCGTGCCCACATCAATTAGGCGCATTAAGGCATCTCTGGGGACAAGCAAGGCTCCACCCAGAGTGCCAGCCTCTTCTTCCTGAGTCTGGTCGTAGTCAGTCATGATCATGCCGCCGTCAAATGACTGCATCATTCGTGGTGGATCGTGACGTAGGATTACGTGAGAGAGCTCATGGGCCAGCGAATTGTTCACTCGAGTAGGGGAATGTCCGCTGTTTACGATAATCAGACTTTCATTCCCATCTCGCATGGTTAATGCAGACCAACATTCCTTTTCTGTCACCGTCAGGCAGTGGAGATGCTCTTGGCTTAAGCCAGGAACGTCTTTCGGCGTCCAGACCCGGACCTTGAGGTGTCGCGCCAAGACCATCGGGTCCATTGGTCCATATGCGTCGAGGCCGAGTTCTCGGCGAAACCCCCTTGCGGCATTTTCACACCAAGTCTTGAAACCACGCTTCAATGACATGAAAACTACTCACTCACCTCAGGACTTTCAGGGCCACGTTTCCAAGCCTTGTCCGCCAGCAAGATCATTTGAGCAATGGATTGTGCGGCGGTGGCGCTGATCTCTTTTTGCCTGCGGAAATGAACCTGCGGTAGCACCATTTCCATTGCCGGCGCTGCTGGCATTTCGTCCCCGAGCCAAGCAGCTATTTTCTGTAGTGTCGCCAAGTCTGGATGGAATCCGCGCTCCACTCTGGAAAGTGTCGCATGACTGATTCCAATTTCTTTCGCTGCGGCCCGAACTCCAAGATCCCCCCGCCGTTCGAGTACTCGGCGGCCGAGATTCTCCAGTAGTTTCATTCGATTATCTCCCGTTTGGTTCACACGTAAGACATTGGTTGACAAATCGTACACGCTTTGGCAACATGTCTTACGTGTAAACCACCCTCTCACGCCGCGGCGATGAGGTCAACAAAGAGGTACTTGCTATGACTGCTCAAACCGAGCGTGGCCCGTCCGCCAAGGAGTTTTCGATCACCATCGATGGTGAAGAATTCCAGATCGAAGATCGCACTTTGACGCCCAATCAGCTCCTCGCACTGGCGGGTCTGGCGTCTGCGGATCACTACCTGATCGAGGTGAAGAACAAGAAGCAGGTGAGCCTTCAAGGGAAAGGTGACGAAGTTATCCATATCCAAAAGGGCGACACCTTCGTCAGCGTATTCGCCGGCCCCACCACGGTCTCCGATCTGCCCCGCCAGTTTGGAGTTGCCAACTTCATGTCCGGCCTCGAAGTCCTTGGGTACACCGGCACCGATTTGGGCGACGGCAATCTGACCTTCGAGTATGTCGTTGAGGTCGGCATCCATAAGGGGCGCCTGGTCACCATGGGCTTGAAGGTGCCGCCTGACTTCCCGCTTAACCCTCCATCCGGTCCCCATGTGAAGCCCCACATCCACGCAATGCAGGGCGGCGGGGTACATCCTTCTGGGGGGATCCATCCGAGTTCAGGGCACAGCGGTTTGCCGGATGATTTCCAATACTGGAGCCGCCCCTTCCCCGGCTGGAATGAATCGCGGAAATCGGTCGGCGACTATCTCGCGTTTATTCGCCATTTGTGGGCCACCCAATGAGCCGGGTCACCCACAGCGTGGCAATGTCCACCAATTCACATCGCACCTTGGCGGCGCACTTGCTGCAGCACTACGTGCGTAGCCGCCAAGAGGACCTCTGTTTTGCCCTATGGCGACCGAGCGAAGGGCGCAGCCGTTTCACTGCGCTTGTTTCCGAAGTCATCCTCCCGGCGAACAACGATCGGATGCTGCATGGCAATGTCAGCTTCCAAGGCCACTACTTTGAGCGCGCCCTTTCGATGGCAATCGAAGCCGGAACCGGACTTGTCTTCCTGCATAGCCACCCTTCCCCTGGCTGGCAGGGAATGAGCCGCGACGATGTTGCTGCAGAGGAACGCCTCGCACCTCGTGTGTTTGCCGCCACAGGTTATCCTCTGCTCGGAATGACGCTTGGGACCGATGAAGCCTGGAGCGCCCGACTCTGGTTCCGGCGGGCACGTGGTCAATATGACAGACAGTGGTGTGGCAGCGTGCGCACTGTTGGTGATGGGCTTGCTTGCACGTTCCATGACAATCTGGCCCCGCCTCCCCCGTATCGCGAAGAACTCCGGCGCACAACTTCAGCTTGGGGTGAAGCAAAGCAGCTCGATCTCGCAAGGCTGCGTATTGGTGTCATAGGTGCCGGCAGCGTTGGTGGGCTAGTTGCCGAAGCGATGTGCCGTCAGGGGACCGAAGATTTGATGCTGATCGACTTCGACATCGTTAAGAAACACAACCTTGACCGGCTTGTCCACGCGACTCCTCGTGACATCGGCAATCTCAAGGTTGAGACATCGGCCGCACGACTGGCTGCCGGCGCAACTTCCGGCAGATTTCGAGTCGAAGCCCTGCCCCACTCGATCACGAAAGAGGATGGCTTTCGCGCAGCGCTGGATTGCGACGTGCTCTTCAGTTGCGTTGATCGGCCCTGGCCGCGGTACGTTCTAAACACCATAGCGACCGCCCACCTTATTCCCGTCATTGATGGAGGCGTGCGGGTTTCGCTGACGGCAAAGGGCAACATGCGCGGCGCCGACTGGCGCGCGCACGCCGTCTTGCCTGGTCACGCGTGCCTTGCATGCATCGGTCAGTACGATCCGGCCGATGTCGCTTTGGAGCGCACCGGGCTCCTAGACGACCCAACCTATATTGCGGGCTTACCAAAAGATCATCCTGCTCTTCGCAACGAAAATGTCTTCTCATTCGGCATGAATGCCGCTGGGCTGCAAATGCTTCAGTTTCTGTCCCTGGTCGTCAGACCTGCAGGAATTGCCATTCCAGGACCACTGAACTACCACTTTGCTAATGCGAGTCTGGATCGGGAAGAAGGGTTGCATTGCAGGGAGGGATGCTACTTTCCCGACCTAGTTGCGTTGGGCGGCCATAGCCCCTTCGATCCTCTCCTGGTCTAGCTCGAAGAGTGTTTGTCACGGCCTTTCGGTCGGGACTTGTCGTGGACGGTTCAAGTCCATTTTAGCCCGCCGAATTACTGATTGCGGATCCATGCTGTCCCATTCTGCTTTGGCAGAGCGAGCCGGCTGTGCTCTCTCCTGACGGAACTCTGCATGGTCCTTCGTTCAGTCGAACAATCCGGGTTGAGCGGCGGCCTTTACCTTCTTCCCTTTGACCACTGGCGCCGACGCCAATGCCCCTGCGCCAGTGAGCGCTGCCTCGGTCAACAAAGGTGCAGCGCAGATTTCGTCCAGAAGGGTAGCCTGTGCGGGTTCCAATGCCACCAGTCGACCAAGGACGTGCAGCAGGTTCAGCAGGTCTTCGGTATACTCGGGCAACCAGTGATCGGGCTGGATCTTGTCCAGCGCTGATGGCGGACGGCGGTCGCCGATGACCGGGCGGGTGCGGTCCGCCTTGCGATAGCTGAACCATTGGCGCAGGACGTTGCGGCCGGAAACCTGATACTCGGCCACGGCGGTTGTGACGTTTTCGATGAACCCCTCCCCTACATGCAGCCTGCCTGTTGTGGGGTCGTGATGCATCGTGTCGGGCAAGTGGTGCGGCGCACCGGGGATGGTGCCGCCGACCGGGATCGTCGGCCCTTGGCCCTTGGGCATCCGAGGAGGCGCGGCGGGACGGCCTGCCGAGGGGTCGGCAAAGCGTTCGCCATAGGTGTGCAGCCAGATCACTTCGCGGCCCAAGGTGACGGCGCGGTCGAACAGGGCGGCATCTGCGGTGATCGGAACGCGCAGGCCGGGGCGGATCAAGTCTTCCTTGAAGCGCGTCGTGAAGGCGGGATGGGCCAAAAGCGCCGCGATATAGGCCATGACGTCGGGCGCGGTGACGGGTTTGCCGTAGTAGGTGGTTAGGTGAGCGATCAGGGCGGACTTAACGTTCGGGATCGTAGCGGCGGCATCGCGCCAGAGGGAAAGAACCCGACCGCCACGGCCGTGGTAGTGATCGAGGTCTGGTAGCAAATCTGTAAAGGTAATCGCTGGTCCGTTCTTCGGTGAAGTGGCGAAGATGGCTGTTAGAAAGACCTGGTGCGCCGAATGCTCCGCCCATAACGACGATCGTGCTTGGCTCAAGAGCCTGTGGTCGGGGATTATCCACTGTCGATCAAAAGACCTAAACGCATACCGTACGGGTGGTACGACGGCACCTTTGTCATTTCCAACCGTCACCGACCTAACGCCGTAGATGCCAAGCGGGACCTTCACCAACTTTTCAAGATGCCTATCGCGCTCGGAGCTGAACAGATTGTCTTTCTTCGCCTTGTCCTTTTCAGCGACCAACTTGTTCCAGCGTAAATCTAGTGAGTGCTTGTCGGGGGCGTAGACCCAAGTGCGATGTGGAGCAACGCCAGAGGTATCGTCATCAAAGACCAAATCGAGAGATGTCAGGCTAGCCCAATCCCCTTTAACTTCGCCGAGGAACGGAGCCTTCCATTCCTGAGGACCACTTTCCCATCCGCTCCCGCTCAGGGATATGCGTGACAATTCCTCAAACTTCTGGCTTCGGGTACCTGCAGTCAGTCGGCGAACGTGCAATCTTGCGGAAACTGACCGGTCTTTTCCCCGTTTGCGGGCTGCCAAAACAATGCAGACAGGGTGCTGAACACCTTGAAAGATGCGCGTCGCGACTTCTGGCTGATGTCCCTCAGGAGAACAGTCGATAACCCAAATGTCGGAACAATCCCGGCGCAGCTCCATACGCATCTTTTGGAATCCTGGCCCGTTCAAGAAGCCGGAAACTGTAATGAAGTTTACTATTCCACCTCGGTCGCCGGGCTGTTGTCCGGTTGTTTCGAGAAGGTCCGGCGCGAAAACTTTCCAGTTGGCCCACCTCCAGAAGAACACATAAAGGTTCTTCAGGTGCTGGGTACTCGCTGAAACCCCCCACTCGGCCGGCGGGGTCCAATGATTCATCGGAGACTGCCGACCGGAACTGCCTCCCTCGACCCAACCACCTCGCCCCTTCGCCTTTTCCTTGTAAGGCGGGTTGCCGATGACGACGGTGATTGGCTCATCCCGCTTGATGGCATTCGCCTCTTTCCGCGAATTGCCAATGGGGGCCAGCATGGTCGAGAACTGCGTCTGCGCCGCATAGGGGTCGCCAAGCGTGTCGGTGACGAACAGCCGAGGCTGCGGCAGGTTGCCGCCCGAACCGCTTCCCGTGACCGACACACCAATCAGCGCACGCATTTCCGCCATTAGCCGCAGCTGCGCAACCGCGAAGGGGCCGAACTGCAATTCGAACCCGATCAGCCGATGTGCAGCTGCACCCAGGGCAGGGCCGACAGCGCCCGCGCCCTGATCGTCGGCGACCGTCTCGGCGATCTTGCGCAGCACACCGAGAAGGAAGGTGCCTGTGCCTGTCGCCGGATCGGTGATGGTCACATCCTTGGCGGCAAGGCCTTCATGGCGGCCGAACAGGGCGGGGTCGCGCAAGGCCTCGTCCGTCAGGCGCACCATGGCCTCAACCACCTCGGGCGGGGTGTAGTAGCTACCGGTCTTCTTGCGCAGGGCGTTGTCGTAGACCTCGAGGAAGTCTTCGTAGAAGTAGAGCCAAGCATCGGGCTTACCCTTGGACAGGGTGGGCCAATTCACCTCATGCAGCACACGGGTCAGTGTCGAGATTGCGGTGGACAGTGCCTTTTGCGTCTGCGGATCATCAGTCAGCAGGCGCAGTGCGGTTCCGATCAGTGTGTTCGTGTCGCGCAGCGCGAGGGCGGCATGGGCGATGCCCTTGTCCAAGGGTATATCCTGTGCCCGTGCCATCAGAAGGCCGAAGGTGACGGCCTGCGCATAGCCATCGGCGAACTGCGCGTCATCGGCCTGCGGAAAGAGGAGCCCCCGCCATTCGGTGGCAAGATCGGTCAGGCTTTGGGTGCCGTTTTCCAGTTCCTCCAGCACCTCGTCACGCAACAGACGGCACAGGCGCGCCGAAACCTCGGCCAGTTTGCGCGGGCTGTCGGGCGGGATCGGGCTCCAGCTCAGAAAGTCTGTCAGGAGAGTGACGAGCGTTTGGGGGGCGGTTAGCTTGGGACCGGCGGTGTCGAGATCACCGGATAGATGGATGATCTGGCCGACAAGTGCGCCGTTCTGCCAGAGGCTGAACGACTGGCCGTCGCTGTAGATGAGGTTTGGCAAGGATTTCAGCTTTTGCCACTGACGCTTGTCATGCGGATCAGTGAACTTGCGGGGATCGGACCCCTTGCCCGGGGCTTTCAGTTCGATGAAGCCCGTCAGTGCGTTGCGAACTGTGACGGCATAGTCCGGCCGGGTCCCCAAGGCAGAAAGGGTGCTTTCGCCGACAAGCGTGACCCAGCCGGGCTGCTGGCCCGCGGCTTCCGCCAGCGCTGTGATCAGTTCCTCAAGCGGCGCACGGATGTTGTCCTCCGGAGCGCCCGTGATCGCAGGGCTCGAGAGCTTGGCCTTGGCGGTCGCGCCATACTTGGAAATGATCTGGTCAAACATGGACTGCCCCGGCGTGCTTTTCTGCAACCCTAGCTGGAATGGCTGTCAAAACAAGGCATTGCTGACGCAAACCAGTGCCCCGGCGCTGTTGTCGGTTCAGACCTTTATTGCTGGTGGGATCAGCGCGGGAGGAAGGCAATAACCCCGCCTGCGTTTGATCGCCGCCAATTTCATGAGTGCGGTGATCGCCTTGCCCTCGTCATCGTGCGTCTCGATCAAGACCTGGCCTCGATACCCGATCCGGCCCCACTCCCGAATAAGGCAAGCGCCGCCAAAAAGGTCTCGCTGAACGCTAAGTCGGTAGAAGCGACGCATGTTGCAGGCCGGGTCAATCCGCCTCAGATGAAGATCGGTCGGAAAGACTTCGAGCTGGACAGGTTGATCGAACATATTGTGATCCGTATAGCCGCCCCCACTATATCAGGTAGCCTCGCCCGACTCTATCGCGATTTGCTGCTCTGCCAGGGCGCCCTTCGATCGTTTGGCCTTGGCACGATATCGGGCGATCTTGGTCGCCGCGATCAGAAGCGCCTCCTGATCGGGCGACCGGCCAGGAAAATTGTATAGCGCCTCCCCTTCAAAAAGAAGGTAGGCAGCAGCATCGTAGACTGTTGCTGCCCAGGCTTCGTCCTCATAGACACCGATGCCCATCGAACCATGGTCGGCCATGATCTGTGTGCGCCACCGTGGGGAACCGTCCGGACCGAGCGCCTTGATCACCCCTTTGTACTGGGAAGAGGTGTTCCGCTTTGACCGCCAATTGCGCATGACAGCTTGGCGACCAACCCGATGTTCAAGGTTTGAAACACGGCAGTCGAACGTGATCTTGTTTTCAAATGAGATCTGCTTGAGGTCATCATAGCTGCGATCCGGATACTGAAGCTTCATGACGTACCGCTGCAGGGAAATTCGGCGGCCATCGATGTCCGCGACAGCATGGATGTGATCGCCGCGAGAAATCACCGCGTACCAACGATGGGCCCGGACCTGCCAGTCGAAGCGCTTGTCGACGATGGCCACAAGGTCACGGGACGTAGCGACCAAGCCGATAGATGCCGGGGCAAGGGATTGAATGAGCGCGTGTATCTCTGCTCTGGTTTTTTCAACTGGGCTTTGCATGGTCTTCTGAATCTCTAGATGCGGTTACGTCCACCGATCGCAAACCTGGGAATGTCGCGGCGTACGGTCTGGCACCCGCATTCCAACGGATGCCAATCACCTTGGCCGATGGAAAAATCAGGCTGGGGTGTTTTCCGTTTCAGGTCGCTCTGACGTGGGGAACGGCTCACTGAACATGTCGAGAGGCGTGGCTCCGCAGTAGGGGCAATGCCACAAGTTCTGGGCCATTTGGGCTCCAGAAGACTCGCCATCGCAATGCAGGCAGTACCATTTGTCAGACCGTTCATGATTGAGCGGGTGCATCGCACGACCGTCAGCGTCCGGCTTCGTCGAGTTCCTCGGCCAGTCACGCGCGATTTCCGCTCGAACCTGCCTTGCTTTCCATTCGGCGATGGGAAGCGCCTTGGCTACAAAGGCCGGGTCTTGGATCGGGTTATTCTTGAAGCGCCGATCGGTGATCAGCAACTGTGGTTTGCTGGAGGGCGCCTCTCCGATGAAGATACACCAGCCGCGCCCCATCATCCTGGTATCCCGCAGGACCTCGTCAAGCATATAGGGGTGCTGCCCGATGAACCCTTCGTCGGGGTAGCTTTCATCGCCGCGCAGGATCCCTTCAACCTTGGCAATGTCCTCGGCTGTCGGCTGCCAGCCTAGCTTCGCTTTGCTGGCGAGCGCATGCCAATGTGCAAAACCAATCGCCTGTGCGGCACGCTTTTGCACCTCATGAAGTTCCGCGCGACTTGCGCGTGCACAGTCCTTGGCGATGCGTTTCAGATCTTTGAGGTAGTCGTGAGATGTCATGATCCATTCCAATTCCCGGATCCGACTAGGTGCCCGCTACTAATCAGACCCGTTCGAAAAGGAACGGGGTGAAGTGGATGAAGCACTGCTGGGCTTTGCATGGCGGACACACAGGCCTGTGCTGAAGGCCATCGACAAAATGGGAGATAGGTCCTCTTGCGTCAAGTCCAGTCACGTGCCTGAGGCGCAGTCCGCCCGATGAGAGAAGGGGGCTCACGCCCCCTTCTCGAACTTCATGACCGGGATCCCCAGCTTCTTGGCCTTGTCGGCGAGGTTCTCCTGGATGCCATTGCCGGGGAAGACGAGGACGCCCACGGGCAGGACGTCCAGCATGGCGTCGTTGCGCTTGAAGGGGGCTGCCTTGGCGTGCCTGGTCCAATCGGGTTTGAAGGCGACCTGCGTCACGCCCCGGGCTTCGGCCCATTTGGCGGCGATGAGCTCTGCGCCCTTCGGGCTTCCCCCGTGGAGAAGGACCATGTCGGGATACTTGGTCCGGACCTGATCAAGCTTGCCCCAGATCAGGCGGTGATCGTTGAAGTCGGTCCCGCCGGTGAGGGCGACCTTGGGGCCTGCGGGCAGCATCACCTCGGTCTCTGCGCGGCGCTTGGCGGCCAGGAAATCGCGGCTGTCGATCAGCGCGGCGATCATGTGCTGGCGGTTCACCATCGAGCCGGTGCGAGGCCGCCAGGTCGATCCCGTGTGATGGACGAACTCGGTGGCGGCGTGATCTCGCATCATGTCCATGCAGTTCCGCCGTTCGATCAGCGTCAGGCCTTCGGCCGTCAGGCGCTCGAGTTCAGTAGATTTCACCTCGGAGCCGTCTTGCTCCCGCTGAAGGCGGCGCTGCGCCTGCTCGTTCTCATCGAGCGACCGCTCGATCCGGGCCGTGGCGCGGTGGAAGAGGTTGACCTGGCCCCAGAGCACCTCTTCGAGGTCGGGTTCCATACGGGTGTCTTCCAGGGTCGCAACGAGGGCATCGAAGATGTCGGCGACGGCGACCGCGAGGCGCTGTCCATCGGGCATCGGGCGTGGATCGGGCTCGTCAAAGGGGCGGTAGCCATAGAGCTGCAGCTCGTCGAGCGCATGGGCGGTCTGGGATGTGGTGTGGGTGGGTTCATACGCGTCGTCGTGGGTGTGGATCGTCATCGGTTCTTGCCTCCGGGCCTCAACTCGTCCGCGCGTCATCCCGCGCGGCCTTCATGGGCTGCGGAAGCCGTCTCGGGGGACGCCCCTTCACCCCCTTTCGGGGCCGGAACGCATGTGGAGGAGGACGGGGGGCGGCTGATTTGCTTCGCGATGCAAAGGCGGCTCTGCCGCCGGCGGAAATCAGTCGCCCCCCGTCCTTGAAGGGGCGGCCCCTTTGACGGCCGCCTGCCCATCTCTTGAAGGCCGCTCGGGGGACGGGTGGATGAGCTAAGCCCGGGATGACGCGAAGGCGACGGTCCACACCCACGACAGGGATCCGTGACCCCTGCCCCGCACTCCCGGGCCGCCCCCTGCGCGATGCTGCTCAGCCGAACAGGCGATGCCGATCCTCGGGCCCGATCTGCCCTGCCAGATGCTGGCGCAGCGCTTCCTTGCCGTACGCCCGGAGATCATCGTTGAAATCCCCGAGCTGCGGCTCCAGCACCCGAACGGCAATCCCAGCATCAAGTGCTCTGGCGCTCAACCTCTCTGCGGCACGCTGCCCGGCCGGATCGCGGTCGATGGCGATGTAGAGACGCTGCACCGCCTCCGGCAGCAGGACTGCCCCAAGGTGACCCGACGAGAGCGCCGCCCAGACGGGAAGGCCCGGCACTGCTTCGATCAGGGACAGCATGGTCTCGATGCCCTCGCCGACCACGAGGCTGCCGTCATGCGGGGTCAGCCTGACGGCATTGCCGAGGAGGTGCCCCATGGCACGCCGCTGCGTCTCAACACCCGCTTTGCCCTGTCCATCAAGCGCCAACCAGGTGCGATGCACGCCTTGCAAGGCCCCTGCCCCATCGGTGACCGCGGCGATCAACGCCGGTCTGTGGACGCTCCGGGTCTGGCCCTCATCCCGATGCCAGCACTTCGGGTGGAAGCGCAGGGCGCTCATTCTGCCACCTTGGGTCAGGCCCCGGGAGCGGAGGTAGGTGTCGGCGAGCGTGCCGGCGACCGGCATTGAGGCTCCAAACAACCGCGCCGCCGCCGCTGGTGTGCCGCCGGGGGCCTTGGCCTTCTTCGGCACTGGTACATCCGGGACGACCGGCTGCGGACGACCCAGATGCGCGCGGGCCTCAGTGAGAAGATCGGGAAAGCGGGAGATCCCGGTCCGCTCGCGGATGATGTCGAGAAGATCGCCATGCTCACCCGTGGCGCCGTCGGTGAACTTGCCGGCGGCACCCGGTCCGGACGCAGGCCCCGTCAGCCGCACAAAGAGCGACCGGCCGGGATTGTTCTGCAGGTCTCCGACGATCCAGTAGGACCCTTCCCGCCGTCCTGCGGGAAGGTAAGCGCGACACACGCTCTCTGCGTTTTTCGCAAGGGCGCGGATCACATCTTCGGTCTCGGAATACATGGCTCAGGACCCTCCGCGTGCATGTAGTTCCGTCACGGAACAACGTGCAAGCAAGCGATCCAGCACGGCAATGTCGCCCGAGTCCGTTGGGCAGAAGAGACGCAGCTTCCAACTGATGATCTCCGAGAAGAAGCCATCAGCCTTGAGCCGATCCTTCGCCGCTTCCGTGAAGCCCGAGAGCTCGATCCGGTTCACTCCCATGACACGGGACCGGTGCAACTCCATGCCTTCGGCCAGCCGCACGACGGTCTTGCCCTCCAGAACGAGGGCATGAACTTGCGCGGCTGTCAGCTGCGGCGCATCAGCGGCCAGCGTGGTCGCGACCCAAGACGGCGAGACGCGGCGACCGATGATGCGCTGGCCATCATCGGTCTGCAGGCGGTAGACGCGGGTTTCGTCCTGAGGGAGCTGCTTCCAGATCGGCAGCAGCAGACCTGCCACGATGTGCAGCGTGGAGTCCGAAAACTCCGGCACCTCGGCCAGTTCCGCAGTCCACGCCGCAGTGAAGGCCGCGCGGTCGGCCTCGAGCCAATGGGTGTCGTCCATGATCTTGGCCGGGACTGTGCTGGCATCAAGCGGCCGGATCAGCCGCAGGCGGGATTCGATGGTGCCGTCGTCCAGCATCAAGCTGGTGGCAGGCACCTGGACCGCCGCGCGGCCCGAGCGGCTGTTGACCAGAAGCCGCGCCTTCGGGTCATCAAGCCAGTCGAGCGCATCCGCGAGCGAGGTCGGCGCATTGCGCCGCTTTTCTGCGATGGTGAGCAGCTGGGTTTCTGCACCGGAGCCGGGATGGGTGTAAATGACCCGGGCGTCGGCGACGCGGAAGCTCTCGGCGCGCAGCGTCTCGAGCCCGAGGTCATAGACCCCAGAGGCGATGGCCCCCTCAATGCGCTGGTCGAGCAATTCCTCAAAGGCTGAGAACAGGACCGCCTGCATGTCGATCGTCAGCGCGAGCAGACGATTGAGGAAGGTCGTGATCGGCGGCAACTCGTCCTTCAGACCGTTGTCATCGGTCAGGCTGAGCCCTGTCGCATCCTCAAAAGCGCCAAGCGAGCAGCCCGCCACATCGCCGCGATAGAGGCGGCGGTAGAGTTGGCGAAGGGCATCACGGGCGTAAGGGCTCTCGAGGTTGTCCTCGGGCCGGAACAGTCCCTGCCCGCCGGTCTGACGCTGACCGCGCGTGATCGCCCCGAGCGTGTCGAGGCGGCGGGCGATGGTGGAGAGAAACCGCTTCTCCGCCTTCACATCGGTGGCCACGGGGCGGAAGAACGGCGGCTGCGCCTGATTGGTGCGGTTGGTGCGCCCGAGGCCTTGGATAGCTGCATCTGCCTTCCAGCCGGGTTCCAGCAGGTAGTGGACGCGCAGGCGCTGGTTTTTCGCGCCTAGATCCGCGTGATAGCTGCGCCCCGTGCCGCCGGCATCCGAGAAGATCAGGATGCGTTTCTGGTCATCCATGAAGGCGGCCGTTTCCGCGAGGTTGACCGAGCCCGCGCGGCTTTCCACGACGAGGCGTGCGGCAGGACCCTCGCCCTTGCGCACGATGCGGCGCGACCGGCCCGTGACTTCCGCCACCAAATCGGTCCCGAAGCGCTGGACGATCTGGTCGAGCGCCCCCGGCACGGGCGGCAGCGAGGCCAGCTTTTCGATCAGCGCGTCGCGCCTGCGGGCGGCTTCGCGGCACTCGACCGGCTGACCATCCCGCACCACGGGCCGGGACAAGAGATTGCCCTCGCTGTCGGTGAAGGGCTCGTAGAGCTGCACCGGGAAGGAATGGGCGAGGTAGTCGAGGACGTATTCCCTGGGAGTGATGTCACAGCGGATGTCGTTCCATTCGTCGGTGGGGATGTCCGACAGGCGGCGCTCCATCAGCGCCTCGCCGGTCGAGACGATTTGGACGACGGCTGCGTGGCCTGCCGAGAGATCGGCCTCGGTGCTCGCGATCAGGGTGGGGGTTTTCATCGACGTCAGCAGATGGCCGAAGAAGCGCTGCTTGGCGGACTCGAAGGCCGACCGCGCGGCGGATTTGGCCTGGCGGTTCAGCGTGCCGTTCTCACCCGTGATATTGGCCGCTTCCATCGCAGCGGCGAGGTTGTTGTGGATGATCGCGAAGGCCCCGGCATAGGCACCATAGATGCCGCGCTGCTCGGGCGTCAGCGCATGCTCGAGCATCTCGTATTCGACGCCGTCATAGGAGAGCGAGCGGGCAGTGTAGAGGCCGAGAGACCGCAGGTCGCGGGCCAACACCTCCATCGCGGCGACGCCGCCGGCCTCTATGGCCTGAACGAACTCAGCGCGGGTGGCGAACGGGAAGTCTTCCCCACCCCAAAGACCGAGGCGTTGCGCATAGGCGAGGTTGTGGACCGTCGTGGCCCCCGTGGCAGAGACATAGACCACGCGGGCATTGGGCAGCTTGTGCTGCAGGCGCAGGCCCGCCCTACCCTGCTGCGAAGCTTCCGTGTCACCGCGCTCGCCCTTCGACCCTGCGGCATTCGCCATAGCATGGCTTTCGTCAAACAGGATCACCCCGTCGAAATCCGCCCCGAGCCAGTCGACGATCTGGTCGACGCGGGACTTCTTGGCCCCGCGTTCCTCTGAGCGCAGGGTGGCATAAGTGGTGAACAGGATGCCCTCGGTCAGCGGGATGTCGCGGCCCTGAGGGAAGCGCGAGAGCGGCGTCACCATCAGCCGCTCTTGGCCAAGCGCAGACCAGTCGCGCTGCGCGTCCTCGAGAAGCTTGTCGCTCTTCGATATCCAGAGCGCCTTGCGGCGGCCTTGGGCCCAGTTGTCGAGCACGATCCCGGCCGACTGGCGGCCCTTGCCCGCCCCGGTGCCATCGCCAAGGAAGAAGCCGCGGCGGAAGCGGATAGCACCAGCCGCATCGTCCGGCGCGGCCGAGACCATGTCACCGGTTTCATCGACAGTCCACGACCCCGCGAGATAGGCGCCATGGGCTTCGCCCGCGTAGATCACGGTCTCAAGCTGCGCGTCGGAGAGCAGACCGTCGCGCAGGACGGCGGAGGGGAGTTTCGGGCGGTAGGTCGGTTTCGGGGGCGCAACTGAGGCCATGGCCGCCGACTGCACCAGCTTGGTCGGGTGCGGTGCCGCGCCGGGGATTTCGACGGCCTGCAGGCGGAAGGTCTCGTAGATCGCGTCCGACAGGCGCGCGGCGCCGAGATCGTCCGCCGTCTCGCGCAGGGCGTAGGCGAGGTCCTCGGCATCCGGCGTGGTGACATGGGCATCGGTCTTGGCCGAGGTCGTTGACCGTAGGGGTCGATCGGCAGGGCCGGACGCACGGGCAGGAATTCCCCGGAAAGGGGAAGAGGGCTGCGATTGAGCGACGGCGCCCGCATCCAGTTCGAGGCGAGGCGGGATCTCGGCCACGATCCGAGCCAAGAGGTGCGCCACATCGGGCGAGATGGAGCGTGCCAGATCAGCGGTGATGCCACCCCGCTCGCCGCCCCGGCATTTGTCGAAGACCGAAATCCGCGTCTCGAAGCTGGTGCCGTGCTTGGCAAAGACGGCACCCGACACAGCACCGGTGAACACCAGATGGGCCGTCTCGGTCAGGCGGGCGAAGGTTTCCGCCCAAGCGGGCGCCTCCGGCGCGAAACCGGCGCCAGTGATGGCAACAAGCCGTCCACCGGGGGCCAGCCGGGCAAGCGCCGAGCGCAGATGCCGGGCCGTCGCCTCGGTCGTCCGACCATCGACATGGGCCACGGCCGAGAAGGGCGGGTTCATCAGGATGACGCTCGGGCGCAAGCCCGCGTCCAGATGATCGTCGATCTGTGCGGCATCAAAAGTGGTGACGGGACGCCCCGGGAAAAGGTGACGCAGAAGTTCGGCGCGCGTTTCTGCCAGCTCGTTCAGTGCGAGGCTGCCGCCTGCGATCTCGGCGAGGAGCGCGAGAAGCCCGGTCCCGGCCGAAGGCTCGAGAACGAGGTCACGCGGCGTGATCTGCGCTGCCGCCATTGCAGCCAGTCCCATGGGCAGCGGCGTCGAGAATTGCTGGAAACGCTCCATCTCTTCCGAGCGCCGGGTATGCGTGGGCAAAAGGCCCGCCTCCTTGGCGAGGATCGGCAGCAACGCGGCAGGTGAGCCCGCCCGGGCCAGAAGCGCGCGGCCGAACTTCCGCAGGAAAAGGACGAGCGCCACCTCGCCCGCCTCATAGGCGAGCTTCCAATCCCAGGCGCCATCGGCATCGGAGCCGCCAAAGGCGCGCTCCATCTCAAGCCGCAGACGCAGCGCGTCGATCTGGAACCCCTGCGCCAGATCGGGCTGAAGCGCTTCGGCGACGGCGAGGATCGCGGGCGCGGTATCGCGCGATGGAACAGGAACGGGAGGCGCAACAGGCGCGAGATAGGTCATCTGGAAGCTCCGGGATGAAGGAAAGGGACAGGCCCGGACACCCTCTCTCGGGCACCCTCAGGCCTGATCTTCCACTGCCCATCTCTCCCTCTCGAACCGGCGCAGTGCGGACGCTTGGCTTGATTTTGTTCTTGTTATGTTCTATATTGAAGAGGAAGCCAGCAAGGGAGTTTCCCGATGGACAGCACCACGCATGCCCTGCCCGCGACACCCAAGCAGATCGCCTATGCGCGCTCGCTCGCCCTGCGCAACCAGACCCTCCTGCCTTGGGAGGTTCAGCAGGACCGCCGGTCGCTCAGCGTCTGGATCGAGGCGCAGGCCCAGCTGAAGCCTGTATCCGACATGGACCAGTTGCCGACCTCGAAGCAGGTGGCCTTCGCGGAGAAGCTCGCCCGGATCAAACGGCGCGCGGTTCCGGGCGAATGCTTCCGCGACAAGGGGCTCATGTCGAAGTGGATCGACGGGAACAGGTGACGTGAAGCGAAGCGCTGCCCCCGAGCCAGAACCCGCCCAAAACCCGAAGGGCTCTGACCAAGGTATGTGTCCAGCCTAAGCCCTTGATTTCATGCAGAGCCGAACTCCAGGCCAGAAATGACCGTTTTTGATTCCCTTAACGCACTTCTCTGACACATCACGGACTGACCTGCTCCCTGAAACGTCCGCACTTTGAGGTTAGTCTGTTCTCCAGCGAAGGAGACGGACATGAAGCGCACCAGCTTCCCAAACAGACCGGCGTCGCGAGCCTCGCCACCGCCCTGTCCCGGCGGGGCCGCTCCATGCGCCCCGCGGCCGATCCGGGCCTGCAGCACATCTTCGGGCGGCGCTTTGGCAAACCTTTCCCGCGGCGGCGCGGAAAGGTTTGCGGGTCAGGAGTGTCTTGCGGGCGTTGCGGTCAAGGTACCGGTTCAATCTCGTAGGGTGATGAATCGATATCTCAACAATTCACTTTTTCGCACAGTTCATTCCGCCTAACCTCCTTCGCGACAGGAGGACACGATGATAATCGACTGCCACGGCCACTACACCACCGCCCCTGCACCACTTGCGCAGTTCCGTGACCGGCAACTGGCCCGCCTGATCGATCCCTCGATCTCGCGGCCGTCCACCGACCTGCCGATCAGCGACGACCAGCTGCGTGAAAGCCTGGAATCGGCTCAGCTGAAGCTGCAGCGCGAGCGCGGCACGGACATGACCATCTTCTCACCGCGGGCCGGTGGCATGTCGCACCATTCCGGCACTGCCGCGACCTCCGAGGAATGGACGCGCGTCTGCAACGACCTGATCCACCGCGTTGTCGCGCTCTATCCCGACAATTTTGTCGGCGTCTGCCAGTTGCCACAGTCGCCGGGGGTTTCGCCGGCCAACTGCATCGCGGAACTGGAACGCTGCGTGACGGAACTGGGCTTCGTCGGCTGCAACCTGAACCCCGATCCGACCGACGGCTACTGGACCGACCCGCCGCTGACCGACCGCTGGTGGTATCCACTTTACGAGAAGATGGTGGAGCTGGACGTCCCGGCGATGGTGCACGTCTCCTGCTCGTGCAACCCAAACTTCCATGCGGTGGGCGCGCATTACCTCAACGGCGACACCGCCGCCTTCATGCAGTTCCTGCAATCGCAGCTGTTCCGCGATTTCCCGACGCTGCGCTTCGTCATCCCGCATGGCGGCGGCGCGGTGCCTTACCACTGGGGCCGCTACCGTGGCATTGCCGTGGACCTGAAGCTGCCGCCGCTGGAAGAGCTGCTGCTCGGCAACGTGTTCTTCGATACCTGCGTCTACCACCAGCCGGGTATCGACCTGCTGGCGCGGGTGATCCCGGCCGACAACATCCTCTTCGCCTCAGAGATGGTGGGCGCGGTGCGCGGCATCGACCCGACGACCGGCTTCCACTTCGACGATACCCGCCGGTATCTCGACCATCTCGGCCTGTCGGAGACGGACAAGGAGAAGGTCTTTTTCCGCAACGCGCTGCGGGTCTATCCGCGGCTGGCCGCGCGGCTGGGCATGGCCCCCTGAACGGCGACGCAGGATGACGACGGGGCGACCGATCAGCCGGAGGCGGCACCGGGCCTGGTTGCAGAGTGGGTTGGTGGACCGCCGGTTGCTGGTCCCCGCGCTGTCTGCGGTGCTGCTGATGCAGATGCTGGTCCCGGTCACGCGGACCGCCTGCGCCTATATCGCCATCGAACTGGCGATGTCGGAACTCGGGATCGGCCTCGTCTCGGCAGTGTTCTCGCTCCTGCCGGTGCTGCTGGCGGTTCAGGTCGGGCAGATGGTGACGGGGCGGGGCGGACGGTCCGCGCCGGTAGCCGGCGCCGCCCTGATGCTGGCGGCAGTGGCCGCGATGCTGCTTGTCCCGGCTTCGCCCGTCGGCCTCGGGGCGGCAATGGCGGTGCTGGGCTTGGGGCAGACCGTCAGCATGAGCGCGCTGCAGCTTGCGTCCGTCCGCGCCTCGGGCCGGTTTCACCGCGATGCGATCCTCGGCAGCGCACTGACTGCCAATGCCGTCGGCCATGCGATCGGCCCGGTGCTGATCTGGGTCGCGGCCTGGCAGGGCGGCGCGATCGGGCCGCAGGTGCTGATGCTCGCCCTGCCGCTGGCCGCGGCCGGACTGGTGGTGTCGCTGCTGGTGGCCCGCGCGCTGCAGGTCCGGCGGCTGCCATCTGCACCACCACTTCGGGGAGAAGGGCGGACGGCATGGAGCGTGCCCGGCTTTCGCCCACTGCTGGTGATGGGCGCGCTCAGCGCAACGGCGATCGACTTGATGGTGGTGTTCCTGCCGCTGCTGGCAACCGAGCGCGGCATCCCCCCCGAGACAGTCGGAACGCTGCTGATCCTGCGGGCCATGGCCACCATCGCGGTACGGACGGTCTTTGCCCGGTTGGCCCGCCTGCTGGGGAAATGGCGGCTGATGATGATGTCGGCGGCCGTGACGGTGGCCAGTCTTGCCGCCGTCGCATTTGACGGCGGCATCCAGCTGCTGGCGGTCGCCGTCGCCGCCAGCGGTCTGGGCCTTGGCCTGGTGGGCGTCGGCTCGCTGTCGATGACGCTGGACCTGGTCGCTGCAAGGCTGCATGGACAGACCATCGCCATGCGGCTCAGCCTGAACCGGCTGTTCCAGTTCGCGGTGCCGCTCGCTGCTGGTGCCGTCGCGACGATGACCGGTGCCGGCGCCGCTTTCGTGCTGGCGGCGGCGGCCATTGCCGGCAATGCCATGACCATCCGGCGGCCCTGACCGCCGCTCAGACGCCGACCCGGAAGTCGCAGTGCTGCCGTGCCATTTGCGCCAGCAACAAGGCCGCCGGGCCGGTCACGTCGCTGCGGTAGGCGGCCAGATAGCGCAGTGACTCAGGGGCCAGTTCAGTGTCGAGGATTTCCAGTCGTCCGGCGGCAATGTCGACGGCAAAGATGTCGCGGGGCAGGAAGGCGACGCCGATGCCGGCCATCGCCATCCGCGCCCGTGTGCCGAGGCTGGAGCAGCGGAACACCACGTTCGGCCCCGGGCCATGTTCGCTCATCACCCGACTAATCCGGCGCTGGCCGTCGGACTGTTGGGTATGGCTGATGATCGGTGCGCGCGCCAGCTCCTCGATCGTGAGCCGCCGCCCGCCGAGACCCAGCCGAGGATGCGCCATCGGCACGCGGTCCATGCGTCCGAGGCTGAGCGTTTCCAGGCCGCGGTCCAGGTCCTCGTCGGTGCCGATAACGAGGTCGATCTCGCTGTTGCGCAGCGCGAGATTCAGCTCGAGCGTGGTGCCGATCTGCGGTTCCGGCACCAGTCCGGGATAGGTGGCGGCGACCGCGGCAAGGTAGGCTGGAAGCCAGCTCAGCGCGACCGCCTCGGTGGCGCCGAAGCGGAACGGACCACTCATCCCGGCCACGGCCTTGCCGATGTTCGAAAGGCGCATGTGCGTCTTCAGCAGCACCTCGGACAGCCGCGCCACCTCCTCACCCTGCTGGGTCAGCCGGATTGCGCGCTTCGTGCGGTCGAAGCCGAGGATGCCAAGCGCCAGTTCGAGTTCCTGGATGCGCTTGGAGATGTTCGACTGCGTGGTGTTAAGACGGCGGGAGGCGGCGATGAAGCTGCCCAGCTGCGCGCTCCAGTAGAACGCCTCGATCTGCTTGATCGACAGCATCGAACGCCCCAGCCGGGCCACGGGCTCGTCGGCGTCCTCGGCGAGGGAATGCGGCAAGGCACGGGCTCCGGCTGGCTGACGCGGGTGATTGTGCAAACCTAGCCGACGACCACGCGCTGGCCTAGCCCTCATTTCCGACGCCGTATCCGGCCCGGTCATCGCCCGGTCATCGCCCGGCGCGCGCGGCGCAGGCGCGTGGCCACCAGGAACAGCGTCAGCGCAAGCGCCGCCAGCAGGATCGCCGCGCTCACCGGCCGCTGCAGCAGAATCAACAGCGAGCCGTCGCCCATCATCAGGCTGACCTGCAGGTTGAACTCGATCTGCTTGCCCAGCACCAGGCCGATGATGATCGGCACGATAGGGAAGCCCAGGCGGCGCAGCAGCACACCCAGCAATCCAAAGGCGAAAGCGACATGGACCGGGAACATCTCGTTGGCCGAGGCAAAGGCGCCGATCGCCGTCATCGCCACCACCATGAACAGGATCATCGTCTGCGGCAGGCGCAGCACCTGCGCATAAGCCCGGCTGGCCACGACGCCGCCCAGCACGACGAGCAGGGCAGATCCGAGGAACATTTGCAGCGCGTAGCCATAGACCACCGTCGGCGCGGTCTGGAACAGTTGCGGCCCGGGCTGCAGGCCTTGGATCACCAGCGCGCCCAGCATCATCGCGGCGATGGCGCTGCCGGGGATGCCCAGCGTCAGCGCCGGAATCATTGCAGCCGCATTGTCGGCGTTGTTGACCGATTCTGCCGCCGCGAGCCCTTCCACCGCGCCCTTGCCAAAAGTCTCGGGATGTTTCGACGCGGCCCGTTCGGTCGCATAGGCCAGGAAGGCCCCCACGGAAGAGCCGGGCAGGATGCCCAGGCCGACGCCGATGCCCGAGGCGCGCAACCAGCTGCGCCAGACCTGCCGCACGGTCCAGACACCCTTGCGCAGCACGATCCTGACCGTGTCGAGTTGTGCCCCGACTTCGGCGCTGCGGGCGATTTCCCAGGCGGGCGGCAGTGAGAACAAGCCAATCATCACCGCCAGTTCCGAAATCCCTGGCGCCAGTTGCGGGATGCCGAAACTGAAACGCTCGTAGCCGGTGACATCGTCGAAGCCGACCGAGGCGAGCAGCAGGCCAAGCAGCGCCGACAGCAGGCCCTTCAGCAGGTTCGGCCCGATCAGCACCGAGACGCACACCAGGCCAAAGATGGCGATGCCAAACATCTCTGGCGGGCCGAAGGACAGGGTGACGGCGGCGAGCGACGGCCCGAGGACGGCCAGCGTCGTCGCACCGATCATGCCGCCGACCGCTGAAGACACCGCCGCCAACTGGATCGCCGCCCCCGCATCGCCGCGCTGCGCGAGCGGGTATCCGTCCCACGAGGTCACCACAGAGCCCGGTGTGCCGGGGATACGCAGCAGGATCGCCGGGATCGCGCCACCTTGCGAGGCGCCGTTGTGGATGCCGGCCAGCAGTCCCAGCGCCGCCATCGGGTCCAGACCGTAGGTGAAGGGCAGGGCGAGGGCCACTCCCATCGTGGCGCTGAGCCCGGGCAGCGCACCCACGACCATGCCGATGACTACGCCCAGCACCAGCATCGCCAAGGCCTTCAGCCCCAGCACCGCCATCAGCGTCTCGATCACGATGTCCATCATCACCTCCCTTGCGCGCTGACCTCTGGGTCAGCCTCCTGCAAAGATCGTGGCCAAAAGTTCGGCGGGCGGGCGGATGTGCAGGAAATGCCGGAACATCCACGGCACGATCAGTGCGAAAATAGCCGCACCCGCCAGAACCACCACGGGCCGCCGCAAGCCCAGAGACCAGCTGCCGCCCGCGATCAGCAGGAAGCTGGCGGTGCCAAGGCCGAGATACGGGATGACTGCCACATAAATAGCCGACAGAAGGATCGCCCAGAGCATCCGCGGGCCGACCACGTCCAGGCCGTCCTCCAGCGCCTCGGTAGCCGCGCGGGGCTTGCCGCCGCGTAGCACCTCGGTCAACACCAAACCGGCGGCGCAGACGACCATCGCCGCTGCCACGGTCTGGGGGAAGACATTCGCGCCACCCATGGTGTAGCTGCCGGCCTTGATAAAGGCAGCACAGCCCAGCACGCCGAAAAGCGCCGCGCCGCCGACCGTCGCTATCCTGTCGCGCATTGTCATCCCCTCCCAGGTGACTGGCCGGCCCTGTCGGGCCGACCGACGCCGTCATCTTACTTCGGCTGCCAGGGCGTGGTTTCCCAGATCGCGCGCAGTTCCGCATCCTCAGCCTTGATCGCCTCGGCCACCTCGGCGGCGTTCAGGAACTTCAGCGCCAGGCTGCGCTCGGTCGCCTCAGCCAGGAAGGCCTCGTCGCTGCGCAGCCCGTCGACGCAGCCGCGCAGCTTGGCCAGCACGTCCTCCGGCACGCCTTTCGGCACGCCCAGAACGTGCATCGAGCCGGAGACCAGGTCAAACCCCTGCTCGCGGAATGTCGGGATGTCCGGCGCATAGGCCAGCCGATCGGCCGCGGCGGCGCCCAGAACGTGAATTTCGTCTTTGAATTCGAGCGCGGCGTTGGCCGACATGCCGATCAGATCGGCATTGCCGCCCAGCAGCGCGTTGCGCGCCCGCGCCTCATCGCCGAAGGGGATGAACTCGAACTCCACTCCCGCCAGCCGGCCGAAGCGCAGGAAGGCGAGATGGTCGTCGGAGCCGATGGTGCCGATGCCCACGCGGATCTTGCTCTCCTTCGCCCTGGCGACCAGATCGGCCAGCGTCTGGATTTCGCTGCCCTTGGCCACCGAGAAGGCGGAGGTCGAGCCGACGACGTTGCCGAGGAAGTCGAAGCTGTCCACGGTATAGCTGCGCTCGGCGGTGATGGTGGTGGTCACCAGGTTCGGCATGTTCAGCGTGCCGAAGGTGTAGCCGTCTGCCGGCGAGGCGGCGACCGCGCTGATGCCGATCACGCTGCTGCCGCCGGGCATGTTGGTGACCACGATCGTCGCGTCATTGCCCAGGCAGGTGGCAAGATGCGGCGCATATGTGCGCGCGCCGACGTCTGTGGCGCCACCGGCTGAGACCGGCAGGATGAATATGATCGGCGCTTCGGGAAATTCGGCGCGGGCCAGTCCCGCGGTGGTGCATAGCAGGGCGCCGGCAAGCGCCAGTTGTCCGAGTTTCATGTGCATTCCTCCCTTTCTCTCCTGCTGCGGCCCCGGCCGCAGCCCCTTCGTTTATCCGCAGTCAGAGCACGCCCGCGGCCTTGAGCGCCCGTGCGACCCAGGCACGGTCTTGCGTTCCTTCAGCAATGGCCTTGCGTGCCTTGTCCTCGTCCGCCGCCTTCTTCAGCGCAGCGGCCAGAACCTCGGGCGCGTCTTCGGGCGTGATCGCCAGCAGTCCGTCCTCGTCGCCGATGATCAGGTCGCCGGGCAGCACGACCTGGCCGCCGACCGTCACCGGGACGTTGATCTCGCCGGGGCCGTTCTTGAATGGGCCGCGGTGCGTGTTGCTGCGCGCATAGCAGGGAAAGTCGTCGAACCAGCCGATGTCGCGGATCGCGCCGTCGACGACGAAGCCGGCGATGCCACGGTGCTGCGCATGTCGGCCCATCAGTTCGCCCAGCAGCGCCTGGTTGGCATAGCCGCCACCGTCGATCACCAGCACATCGCCCGGTTCGGCGATGTCAATGGCGTGGTGGATCATCAGGTTGTCGCCAGGATTGGTCCGCACTGTCAGCGCCGGCCCCGAAAGGTAGCCACGGCGATGGTAGGGACGCAGCCCGAAGATGCCGGTATGCCGGTTCATGCTGTCGCTGGCGTGCGAGGTCGCAATGCCTCTGAACGCCTCGACCAAGTCAGGCGCAATGCGGCTTTCCGCGGTGGCGATACGAAATCCGATGGCCATATTCACAACTCCGCAACGGTGGTCGGGAACACCTTCTGGAAGGCTTCCGCATGGATGATGGGCGGGCCCATGGTGCGCCGCCCGGCGGTGTTACCGCGTTGCTCGGCCATGTTCTTGTAATAGGCCCACATCCGCGACTGTCCCGGCAGCTTCTGCATCGCCTGCCACTTCACGTCCCAGACCGGCGAGATGTTCAGCAGCGTGTCGGGCACGAAGTTGCACAGCTCGATCTGGTGCGGCTCGAACTGATAGACCTGTGGCGCGCCAATGATGGAACCGCCCGGCCGGCCGTGCGCCTGCGCCTCCATCCGGCACTCCAGCGCGAATTGATAGGTCTTGACGTGGTCCCAGTTCGACGGGTCGGCCGCAGGATGCGTCAGAATGAAGCTCGGCTGCACCTCGCGGTAGATGTCTACGGTGCGGTCGCGCATCTCCTGCGTGATTTCCAGATTGTAGTCCTGCCCGTCGAGGAAGTGGATTTCCGCGCCCAGCACGTCGGCTGCAGCGATGGCCTCAGCCCGGCGGATTTCGCGTACCTTGGCCGCCGTCATACCGGGACCGGTGTAAAGCTGCCCCGACTCGCCGCGCTCGCCGCAGGTCAGGCAGATAACGACAGCTCGATAGCCCAGTGTCCGGGCATGCAGTGCGATGGCACCCCCGGCGCGCCAGACGAAATCGCCGGCATGGGCACTGACGACAATAAGTGACTTGCGGTCTTCCGACATGGTCCTGCCTCCGGGCATCATTCGGTGAACTGGAGAACCCGCCCATCCGGGTCGATGGCATTGGCCACCCGCCGACCGGTAGCGGCGATCCACCGCGGCGGCTCGGGAAACTCCAGCCCGACGCCGCGCAGGTCGCTGATCGCCGCGTCGAGATCGGCGCAACGCAGCGCAAGATGCCGCAGGCCGAGCGCCAGACGGCTGCCGTCGGGCCGTGCCGATGGCGTCAGCTCCAGGATGATATCGGACCCCGGAAAGCGCAGCTCGACCGAACCGCGGCCGCCTTCCGTTCGCCGATGCAGGGAAAATCCAGCCCGGCACAAGAAATCTGCCATCGCATCGGGGTCTCCGACGACGATGTCAACATGATCCAAGCCGGTGACCCGATTGCTCATCGGACGTTCCCTCCCCACGGCGGATGGCGCGTTGGATTGCGCCCCATTCTTCACGATGGAGAGGTAGCAAAGCGTAGATCAAACAAAAAGCGAATTAACGGAAGCATTAACAATCACAAAAAGTGATACAATACGGGGCGCGACCTGATTCATGGCAGAGGTCAACCGTCGGTGACGCCGCGGCCGAAGGCGGCGTCCGCATCGACGATGCGCGACGGTAGGTGAATCAGCGCCGGCGACTTCGATACGTTGAAGCGCCTGTCGACGACGCTGAAGGCAGCCACAGTCACCTCAAGGTCGGCGATCTGCTTCACGTCGCGGATGTTGCTCAGCCGCTTCTCCCGCTGCCCGATCAGATGGACCGACTGCGCCAGCTCCCTGTCGCGGCGCAAGGAGAAGATAAAGAACGGCTGCGGCAGCTTGCCGATTTCCCGTGCTTGGTTGTGGAAGACGTCGATGTCGGGCACCAACCTCCGCAACAGCACTCCAATACGGGACCCAATAGCACAGCGCACCAAAATAACGCAGCCACCTAAAGCCAGACGAGCAATCCCTTCACAACTCCCATCCGAGATCCCTGTCGATTTCGCGCTGCCGCTTGCGCTCTTCGTCCAACTCTTGCTCGCGTTCCTTCTGGCGGGCTTTTTCACGCTCTTGCTCTTCCGCCTTGGCTTTGCCCAACACATCGGCCAGCCTGCCGCGTATGTCCCAGCTGCCCTCCCCCGGCGCGTGATCATGCTCCTCGCCCAACTCCCGCCCGGCAATCCGTTCCAGGCGTTGCTTGATCTCGTCGGGGTCCAGCTCTTTCGCCTGCCGCCCTGCGGCGGCGCGCAGCGCCGCCAGGCCGGCACTGACATGGCCTTGCCCCTCTTCCCGGGCCTCGGCCCAGGCGTCGCGCGCCAGTTCCAGCCGCTCGCGCATGTCCGCAAACATGGCCTTGGCCTGACGCACCGCATGCACCCGCGCGCCCCGCTGGGTCAGCGGTTCATAGTCGCGGCCCTCGGCCTCGGCGACCAGCTGCGCGCGGCGCTCGCTGGCATTGGTGGCAGGGCCAAGCTTCAGCTCCGGCTCTCGGTCCAGCTCCTCAGCCTTCAGCACATCGCCTAAGGACAGCGCCTCTTCGCGCTGCACCTCCAATGACCGATGATCGACACGGCTCCCCTGCCCCGCCAGCTCAAGGGCGTGGTTTTGCAGCTCGGCCCAATAGCCGCGCAGGACCTCGATCTCCGGCCCGCCGGTGCTGGCGGCGTCGAGAATCCGGGTCTTGTCGGTCAGCCCCTCGGCGGACAGGACGCGGGTGGTGGTCAGGATATGGGCGTGATGGTTGCGCTGATCGCCCTCGCGGTGCGGGCGTGGATCGCCACATCTGCCGCTACCCCATAGCGCTCGACCAGCTGCGCGGCGAAGGCCCGCGTGATGTCGATCCGCGCGGCGTCCGATATCTCGGACGGCAGGGCCAGTTCCCATTCGCGGGCGGTCACCGAATTGGACCTGGTCTCGCGCGCCTCGGCTGCGTTCCACAACGCGGCGCGGTCCTGCGCCCAGGATGGCGCACCAGCGGGGGCAAGGATGAAGCAGGCCTCGACCCCGCGCTTGGCGGTGTAATCGTGCATGCGGCCCTCCCGGTCGCATTCGATGACAGAGGCCGACCGATAGGCCGCCGCCGCCGTGGCCGACCGCCCGGCGCTGCGTTTGATCGTCTTGACGGAAAGGTGGTAGCTCGCCATGCGCGCGCCCTACCGATCCGGCGACGGGCAACGGCAGGCTGTCTGCCAGACATGCAAACAGGCAGAGATGCAAAGCGGCAGGCTGTCTGCGGGCCATCCGGGCAAGCAGGCCACCACGCAAACGGGCAGACATGCAGCCATGCCGACAGGCGGGCAAGCATGCTGCCAGTGATGCGCGGGGCCATCACCAGGATGGGCCATGGTTTGCCGGACAAGCGCAGCGCGGCAAACCCGATCCGGCACCCGGTCCCGCTCCCGGGACAGGCGGAACCGGATCGCCCGCTGGCGCTGACGACCGCGCGGAACAACCCCGCTCCCGGGGCCAGTTCCAATAAGGGCGACAGGGACAGCGGGGCGCGATCCAACCGCGAAGGTTGGGCAGGATGGGTTCGGGAAGGCGGGACGCGCTTCCTGAGCCGGCGCATCAAGCGCCGGACTGGGGACGCCGTCGGCGGGGGGCCATGCCCCCGGAGAGACCGCACGCAAATCTCGGAAGCGCCGCAGGCGGTGGAGAGTTTGCATAAGTGCGCCCTTAGGGGCGCCGATTTCTGCTTAGTGTTGCGGTCGGCTCCCGAACTGAACGAACTGCGCAGTTTTTCGGATTGGGGACTGCCTGAAGAGGCGCTACTGGCGTAGCGATTCAGTGCGAAGGAAGACGCCCGTCAGCCAACCTTCAGGGCCGTAGCGCCCATATCAGCAATTAACTCCATCCGCCTACGAAATGCTGCTCGTAGCGCTTCCGTCGGTGAGGGCGGAGAGTCCAAAGCCTCGAAGAATGCCTGATGGTCGCATGGCTTCAAGGTCGTGACGTCCGCGCTGTTGTCGTTTGCCGGTTTCATGTCTTCGGACCCCCCAATAAGCATGCGCTGTACCTCGTCAGCCGACAGCCGTAACCGAGTAGTGCGGTGTGCCATTCCAAACAAGATCCCAGGACGCGCCCGGCCGGACGTTCTGGATGGCGTGGGGCTCGAAGCAGACGAGGCAATTTCCGCCCGGAGCGTTAGCCCGAACTGAGGGGTAGATCAGGCCCCGCGATCCAGCCCGGCGCAGATGCTGGGCGAGGCTTTGGCCGTCGGGATATCCGACAGCCGGATCGGGATGCAGAGCCGGATGACCCGGCTCGTCGGTCATGTCATCGAAGACGCCGATGAAATCCGCCAGCAGTTCCACATAGCGGGCGCTGTCATGATAGCTGCCGGTAAAGCCTAGTTCGCGCGTGCGGTGCCAGGCCACTTCGCTGACGGACACCATGACATCCCATGCGCAATACCAGGCGCCGCGCTCCTCGGTGTTGAAGCGGTTTCCGCCGGCGCGGGTATATGTGAAGGCGGCATTGACATGACTTTCGCCGTAGATGCGCAGATCGCGGCTCCGGCGCTGCCAGGCAAGCTCGCGCGGGTCCAGATGGGGATTGCGGCCACGTTCGGCCAGAAGGCGGCCGCTGGTCAGGCCCTCGATCTCTGCAAGGATCTCCATCTCGTCATCGGTATCGACGAGACCGCGCAGGGACGGGGGTTTGTGGTAGGTGGCGGGCAGGAGACGAACGAGACCGCGATCAGAAATCTCGGTCTGTTTCATGCGCCACCACGCAACGCATCGAGATAAGTCCGCACCGCCACGATCTGCGGCAAACCCCCGTCGATGGCGGTGTCGACGGGACGGCTGCCCCCGAACAGCGGACCGGTGTTCGGCCGGGTAAACCAGCTTCGCGCGAGCGGCTCGGAGAAGTAGAGCTCGAGCGACTTGTAAATGCCGATCACCGCACTGAGCCGCAGCAGCTGGTCCTTGGTCAGTTCCCCCGCAAAGTCCGGCTTCTTGGCGCGCTTCCACGTGCTCTCCGACATGTCGGCAAGGCCAGCCGCTTCCTTGAGGCTAAGACCCCAAGCATCGACCACCCGGGTGTAGGCTTTCAACGCGACTGCGTTGATCTGTGCGGGTTCCCGGATTTTCTCTGCGACTTGCATGTCTTCCTCCATCGCTCTCAACATAGTTCATATGGCCTATTTGTAAAGATCAAATGAACCTCCTACGCTCTCATCCGAACCGGCGCCCAGCTTCGGTGAAGGTGTACTCGTTGATGATAATCCCCTCCTCGATGGCCTCGTCCGAGGTGAGGTGGTCGTATTCAGCCTCAAGCTGGCGGTAGAGCCAGCGGGCCAGATCGCGCAGTGCCTCGATCACGATCTCCTCAGCGTCGTCGGTCGGCGGCTGCCAGGTCGGGCTGTTCCGCGTAACGTCGATCGACATGGTGTACTCGTGGTAGTAGCGCCCACGATGGCTGACCTCGGAAGCAAGCTGGTAGAAGTTCCGCCGCTGGATGTCCTGCAGCCGATCGGCGATGCCATGCAGGGTCGCGTCGGTAGGGGCGTAGTCCCGGATGCGTGCGGCGGCGCCCTTCGCGTGGGACCAGTAGCCCTCGAAGCAGGCGCCGTCCCCTTGGCTCCAGAAGCCGGAAAACCAGATGCAGGGCTTGGCCCGCGTCCCCCCGCCCATCAGGCGGACGGGCGTGGTCTTCAGGCGGATGCCGAGGATCTCGGAGACCCGCCAGAAATCCTCATAGACCGCGTCCCACCAATCGTCGTGAGGGCCAAGCTCGCGATACCAGCTGCGCGCCTTTTCCTTGGCCGCATCCGAAAGCTCGGGGAACTGGTAGACGGTGGTGCAGATCACCTCAGGCATCTGCGTCCTCCCCTTTCAGAGCAGTGGCAAGCCATTCCTGGCTGCTGGTCCAGCCGATGGATTTGCGGGCGCCGAGATCGATGACATGCGCGCCGCCGCCGAAGGCGTCGAGGCGGGGCCGGGAGCAGGTCAGGGCGTACTGGAATCCCCAGAGGCCGGTGAGATCGAGATCTTCAGCTAGGCGCAGCACGAAGCAGATGACCGCCTCGACATCGCCGTGGTCGTCGTCATGGATCCAGAGGGTGCTGCCCTCGGGCGCATCCTGGCGCACGAGATCAAAGCCCGTGACCTCCGGGTCGTCGGCGTCCTGATCTGCGGCGCGAAGTTCCTGGAACAGCGCGAGCGCGCGGGCCGCCTTGTCGGGGGTGCCGACATCGAGCAGGCACGAGAAATGGGTGAAGTAATCCGCCATGGGGACCTCCTGAATGGGGAAGACCCGGCCAAGAGGCCGAGAGCTGTGTCGGGATGAGGGGGTGGTCGGGAACGATCAGCGGGCCGGATCGTCGCCCGCCGTCTGTCGCGCGGCATGCGCGCAGAGCATCTGCCGGTAGAAACGCTTGCGCGCCGTCCGGAAGCCGCGAACCGCGCGCGTGTCGGGGTGAAGTGCCCGGGCCGCCGCGCGCAGGACGGTGTAGGGCGACGCCGTCATGGGCAGGCCGAGGCGCTGATAGGCCGGATCCGTCATCTCAGGCGACCTCGACCACGGGCGAGGCGAGATGCGGGTCGACCAGTGCCTCGATCCGCTCGGCCCGGCCCATCCAGGGCTCGGGCCGGATGGCCTTCACCCAGTCGGCAAAGCTCGGGATGAAGCCGAGATCTTCCTTCACATGCTGCTCTCCCACCCAGCGGGTCGGGATGATGCGTCCGGTCGAGAGCGTGAGGGTCGGGCCGAAAATCGTCTCGGCCATGAAGATGCCCTCCGCATGGTGACGCAGCGCCCGGTGCCGGAAATCGGCTGTGATCTCCTTGCTCTGGTCGAACCAGGCATGCACCGAGATGAAATCGTCGACCGTGCCGCCCCATTTCTTCACCGAGGAGAGGGCGTGGTGATAGCAACTGTCTTTCAGGGGACCGCAGAAGCGTAATCTGTCGCGTCTCGCGCCATCGCGTTGATGATCGTGAGCAGCTTGCGGGCGCATGCGGTAATCGCAAGTTTCGGAGGCTTTCCAGAATCCTGAAGTCTGGCTCGAAACGCCGCCAGCGTCGGATCGAACCGGCTGGCCACAAACCCCGCGAGGTAGAGGGCTCGCCTGATGTCGGCTCTGCCACCCCACACTCGTCTCTTGCCTCTGGATAAACCCGGGTCACATGCCTGCGGCGCAAGTCCAGCAAGCGCAGCAATCTGCTTGGCCTTCAGTCTTCCGAGCTCGGGCAATCGAGCAAGTATCACGGCAACCAGTGCCGGTCCGATACCAGGCGCCGTGCGAAGTCGACGTGCCTGTTCGAGAAGAGACCCGGAAGACGCGATGTGGCGAGCGATCTCCTTCTCAACTGCATCGAGATGATCCTCAAGAATCGCAACAAGACGCTGAATTTCCCGCCGGATCCAACCGTCGCGGCTTGCCCCGAGGCGGTTTCTCTCCGCCTGGATCACAGCGACCAAATCCTCGCGTCGCGCCACCAGGTCAGCCAAGCGCACGCGGTCAGGATCCGGGATGGGGGGAGGGACAAGGTCCAGTGCTTTCCCCATTCGGGCAAGGATCGCCGCATCAACCTTGTCGGTCTTTGCCAGCTTTCCCGTCGCCCTCGCAAACTCGCGCGCCTGTCGCGGGTTGACACGTATGAAACGGGCCTCGGCTTTGATCAGGGCTTCGATCAATGGCCGCTCATAACCACCTGAGGCTTCCAACACGACGACTGCGTCGTTCGCTGTCTTGGCGAACTTTGCAAGCGATTGTTTTGTAGACTTTATCCGCTCATGGCGGCCGTTGGATAGATAACAGACGTCGATCCAGTCCATGGCGACATCGACGCCAATGAATTCGTGAGAGGCCATTCCGGCACCTATCCTTGTTCTGCGGGATCGACACCTTGGGGAGTCCTCCCAGGCAACTGTTCAGGTTGAGCAACGGTCAGCTGGCGAGCCCCATGCTATCACTCGGGCTTGGTTGCCCAGGGATGTGTCGGGGTCTCGCCAGCCACCCTGATTATGCCAGTTTCCCAATAGACAAGGGATGTGCCATCGCCGCCTCCTCAGAAATCATGGGTGTAGAGTTCGGACGAGGTGTACCGCTCGTTGAACTCGAGATGGATGCAGCGGGCCGCGGCGTCGAAGCAGAATTCGCCCCAAGCGCCGTCGTTGTTCTCCCAGCCGCCATGGGTGTCGGAAAGGAAGTCGTAGGCCAGTTGCTCGACGACATCTTCGAGCGAGAGCTGGCGCATCTCGACCTCGGGGTCGTCCCAGGTCAGCGCGGCGTATTCGATTTCGGTGGCGGGGAAATCGGCGGCGATCTCACCGGACCATGCGCCGATGCTTTCGATCTGGCCGCTGTCACCGGCGCCGTCAAAGGTCACGGTGACATGGGTGATGCCGGCAGCCATCAGGCCATCGAAGAGGCGGTCCTTATTGCCGGGGCGCAGCGCTTCGATCCGGGCCGCGCGTTCGGCATGCGCCGCGAAGATCTGCGCCATGTCGACGGTCGTGGGGGCCATCGGGGGCGCGAGGGTGGGTTCACTCAGGGTCATCGGGTGTCTCCGGTAAGGGGAAAGGATCGGAGCCGGGCCGGGCGATCTCTCTCCCCCGGACAATCTCCAAATCCCCCCATGCCCTTCTCTGTCTCTCGGGCGTCACGCCGCGACCTGCAGCGCCCGGGCGGCGAAGGCGCGCCAGAGCGGGTCGACGAGACGCGCATCCAGAAGATCGGCACGCTGGCGCAGCCGAGCCGCCAGATCGGGCTCACCCCAGGCCGATGCGCGGCCCGCTTGCGCGCGCAGCTGGCTCGCCTTGGTCACGACGCCCCGCGCTTCGGCTGCGCTCGTGACCGGGTGGCACCAGGCGACGGCGTGGTCGCTGGCGGCACCAGCCAGAACAAGCCGCTCGTCGCGGTCAAGGATGGCCAGAAGCTGCGGCGCGGCATCAGGGGCTATCCCCTCGGCGTGGTCGATCGCGTCCTGCATGGCCTCGGCCAGCGTCCCGAAACGAGCAAAGACCAGCGGGGCGGATCGACCCGACAGAAGGTCGGCCGGAGCGCGACGCGATACTGTCAGGGCGAAGGGGTGACCGGGGTCAGCCTCGCCCGAGGGAAAATGCGGCGGGACGACCCGCGCGTAAGTGGTCGGGTGGATGGGCGATGGCAGGTCGAACATGGGAAGATCTCCGACGGCGCGGGAAGCCTCTCTCCCCGCCCCATCCGTCAAAGGCCAAACCGCCGCCCTCTTCCTCGAAGGGGCAGCGGTGATGGGTCTGATAAGCGATCAGAGCTTGCCGAGGGCCCGCAGGCTCAGCTCTGTCCCGGCGCCGACGATGATGTGGTCGTGCAGCGTCAGACCAAGGTATTTGCAGCCCTTCTGGATCTCCT
>Ga0268299_1001502_pt1 | contig 39981 bp, 31 predicted proteins | sample NOBtaG_FD_193484 | JGI IMG/M metagenome (GOLD analysis project Ga0268299, IMG submission 193484) | Activated sludge microbial communities from bioreactor in Nijmegen, Gelderland, Netherland - NOB reactor | ecosystem: Engineered > Bioreactor > Aerobic > Activated sludge | place: Netherlands... | reverse complement strand
CCACGGCCAGTGGGTCTCCAGCGTCCATCCAAAGGTCTGCCGGTTCACCCGGTGAATCAGCAGCCACCCGAGAGCGAAGCTGACCGCCAGACCGGCGGCCACTCCCGCGGCCGCGATCAGCAGTCCTTCTACGGCCGCTGCCGACGCCAGGTCGCGGCGCAGACATCCGAGGGCGCGCAAGGTCGCCAGTTCATCCCGCCGCTCCCAGAGCAAGCTCATGAGGGTCAACGCCAGACCGGCCACAGCCACCGCGACTCCGATCAATTCCAGCGCATAGGTGATTGAGAAAGTCTGGCGAAAGACGCGCAGGGCTTCCGCGCGCAGATGGGACTGCGTGAACACCGCCAGTCCGGGATGCGCCGCGCGCAACTCCGATCGTACGGCCTCCGCGTCGGCGCCGGGCCGCAGCACCAACGCGAGACTCGAGGCCAACTCGTCCCCGAACCATCCGGCAAAGGCGGCGCGGTCCACGAGCACGGAACCGCGCTCGTTGCCGTAGTCGGCAAACACCCCGGCAATGGTGACGGTTTGGTTGCCCGACGGCGTGGGCAGATCCAGGGACTCGCCGGCGCGGCGGCGAAAGCGCTCCGCAAACGCCTCACTGACCAGGGCCAGGCCGGGGTTGCGGACGGACTCATACACCGCGTCCGAGTCCGGCGCCGAAACCCAGGCCGGTCTCGAATGGTCCCGGAAAAAGGCGAGATCGCACCCGATCAGCATTGTTTCCGCCTCCGGCAGTTGCATCCGGGCGACCTGTACCACCTGGACGCGGGCCACCGACGGATGGCCCGCGACCGATCGCCAGGTGTCCGGGGTCATCCGGTTCTCCGCCGAGGCGTTCTGGGCGCCATCGCTCGAGACGAACAGGTCCGCTTGGAAGGTCCGGGCGATCCATCCGCGCATGGTTCCATCGAAGCTTCTGACCAGGATGGCCATTCCCCCCGTCATGGCCATGGCGCAGACCAGGGCGGCGGCGGCCAAGCGATGGCGGCTTGAGGGATGCCGAAGGTGCGACAAGGCCAGGCGCCAAGCCAGGGAACTCCGGCCGAAGAATCGCAGGCGCGCCGCCACCACCGCCAGCAGGCGCCCTCCGAGAATTCCGGCGCCCGCCACCCAGGCCATGGCCGCGATATAGGCGGCCAGCGGGAAGCGGCCGCCGCCGTCCATGCGGATCGGCGGAAAGGAGCACAGGACGGCGCCTGCCGCGATGCAAACAGGCGCAGACAGGGGATGCTGCCAGAGCCCGCGACAGACCTCCGGGGCGCCCTGCGAACGCGCCAACAATTGCGCGGGAGGCGTCGCGGCCGCTGCCCGCGCGGGCAGCCAGCCCGCCGCCATGCACGCTCCGATGGATGCCGCCAGCGCGAGCATCGCCTCGACGGGATCCAGTGCCGCGGCGCTGGCCGAACTGGAATGATACAGCGTGTTCACGGTCCGCGACACCAACCGCACAGCTCCCTGGGCGCCCAGCCATCCCAGGGCCAGTCCCAATAATCCGCCCAACACCCCCAGCAGGCACGCCTCGACAAGCCAGCCCTGCCGGATCTCCTGCGCGGTGACCCCGAGCGACCGGAGGATCGCAATCTCCTCCCGCCGGCGGATCACCGCGCCGTCGAGCGCCTGGAAAACGAGATAAACTCCCACGACCAGGGAAAGCAGGGACAGGATCGTCAGGTTCAGGCGGAAGGCCCGGGTCATTACCGCCGCGGCCGCGCGGCGCTCCGCAGGAGAAGACACCTCCCAGCGCGGGGCACCCGCGGCGTCCGGTGCCCAGGAACGCAGCGTCTCGCGCAGCTGGGCGACTCGTTCGGTCCGTCGCGGACCTTCCTCCACGAGAAATTCGATGCGGCTCAGCCGTCCTGAATTCCTGGTGAGGCCCTGGAGTGCCGGCAAGTCCATGACGATCAGATGGGCCGGCGCCCGGGGACGAGACTCCTCCTCGGGCAGAACACCGAAGACCCGGAGTGGCACCACGCGGTCCTGGACGACGAGGGATAGCTCCGATCCTGCCGCCAGCCCGTCTTCACGCGCCAGCGCCGCGCTGACAAACACCGCCCGAGGATCGCGAAATGCCGACCAGGCCTCCGGATCAAACGCTTCGGGCAATGTCTGGACTGTGGCCTTCGGGCTTGGATCCGGTCCCTTCGCGGCCCCGCTTCGCCTCGAGGCGGGTCGGGTCGCGAGATTCTGCATCGCAATCCAGTCCACCCCCAGCAGGGTGAACGTGGTCCGCGACCCGATGGGCTCTCCGCCAACCCCGCGAGGACGGCTAGCCGTGGATTCCAGAATGGGCAGCAGAAGCACCGGCGCGTCGCCCAGCGCCTCGCGAAGTTCCCCAAGAATTTCCTCCGGCAGAAATCCCGACCTCGCCTGGATCAAAACGTCCGTCTCCGACGCCAGCACTTCGGTGAAGTTTCGAAATCCGGCCACCGCGGCGCGGTTGGCGAGCCGGATCGCGAAGAACACCGCGACGCCCAGGCCCACGATGGCAGCCAGCAAAGCCGAGGCTCCCGGCGAACGGCGCCAATGACGCCAGGTGAACCGGGAACAGAACCAGCCCACCCACCCGCGGGTACCAAGTTCGGAACGGGCACCGAATTCTGTTCTCATGGGCCTTCCGCCGGACAGGACTGGACGTCCGCCACCTGGCCATCCCGCAACTGAATCTCGCGATGACAAACCGCCGCCGCCTCCCGGCTGTGGGTCACGAGCACGAGTCCGATGCCCGACTCGTTTGAAAGCTCGCACATCAGGCGCAAAATGCTCGCGCCGTTTTTCGAATCGAGATTTCCGGTGGGCTCGTCGGCCAGCAACAACGCCGGACGATGCGCCAATGCGCGGGCGATCGCCACCCGCTGGCGTTCGCCTCCGGACATCTCAGCCGGATGCGCCTCGGCCCGGTGAAGGACGCCGACGCGATCGAGCAATTCGGTCACCCGATGCCGGCGTTCCTCGAAGGCGGCACCGTTCAACTGGAGGGGCAGCTCCACATTCTCCGCCGCGGTCAGCGTGGGCAGCAGATGGAAGAACTGAAAGACGGTTCCGAGCTTGCGACGGCGCAGCAGGGTCAGCGCCTCCGCATCCAAGGCGGCGAGGTTCACCCCGTCGAACTCGATGACCCCGGAATCGGGCCGGTCCACGCCGCCCAGGCAGTTGAGCAACGTCGTCTTGCCGCTCCCCGACGGCCCGGTGAGGGCCAGGCGCTGTCCCGGCTGCAGGTCCAGGGAAACTCCGCGAAGCACCCGCTGCGCACCATACGATTTCCAAACCTCACGCACCCGGAGCAGTGGCGGTGGTTCGATGTCACTCGATGGGGGCATGACGCCAGTCCACTGCGGTCAGCACGCCGGAATGTCAACTCGGGCGGCGCGACACGGATTCCAAGCGCGCATCTTAGACATGGATTTCACGGATTTTCACGGAAAAGAAAGGGATCTCTCTCGCGTGCAATCCGCGCCCACAAGCTCACCGCGGCCACGCCAGGGCGAGGAATCCCTGAAGCAACAGCCATCCGGTCAGAAAGATCCATGTGGCCCACTCCCGGGCGGCCAGCGACTTGGAGCAGGTCGGCGCCAGCCGAAATTGGAATTCGACCGCGCCGCAGCCGATGCGGTCCCCATTTCGCAGCACGGTATCGCCCGTGATCAGCTTCCCGTTTACCGTGACGGGGGCCTCAGTCTCCGGAGAGACGGCAAAGGCGTGATCCCCGGTCTGAATGAGCCTGAAGTGACGATCCCACACCCCGGGCGCGGTCACGTCGAGATCCGCTCCAGAACGGCCGACGCTCCACGGAAACCGGTCAATGACCGCCACGGCCCCCGTTTGCCGCCGCTCCAGTTCGACCGTCACCAGATACTGCGGGGCACGTGGATGGAGTCCCCGGGATACAACTGCAGATTCAGTTTGGGATCGCGAATCGCCTTTCGGGCGTTCACCCGGATCTGCTGCTTGGTCGCCGCGCGGGTGACCAAGACATCCGTCCGGTCGGCGTACTCGGTGAATCCGCCCGCAGCATCAATGGCCCCAAGCACCGTCAGGTCGCCGCGGTACACGACGTGGGAATTTTGGCGCACCTCGCCGCCCACGGAGACAAACGAATCCCGGCGCTCAATGGTCACGCTCAGACGGCGGTAAATTCCGTCGTACAGCTTGGCAATCTCGCGCTCGACATCGGACCGCTTCTTGCCGGTCACCGTCACCTCCAGCCCGCGGGTCAGCAGAATCTTGCCATCCTCGGGAATCACCTGCTCGACGGGGGTCGGGGGGTCGGGAATGTCGTTGTACACGATCCGGATCCGATCCCCGGGCCGAAGAATATCGGCGCTGATCGCGGAGGCAGTATCCCCGGACGGCGATGCCGGAGGTGTGTTGGTGGCGCATCCCGCTACCCAAGCGGCGATCAGAAGCCAAAGCCATCCGGTCCAGCGAATACCGGTCCTGCGAAACAAGGTCATCAACATACGGTCGGATCGAGATCGGGCGAAAAGCACTCAGTATTTTTTCTTCAGCGGCGCGGCAGCCTTGCCGGGCTTGTCCCCGGAGCCGTGGCCGTCGTCACTCCCCTTGGAGTCGTAGTCGTAGTAGTAGCCGCTGTAGTAGTAGTAGTAGCTGTCCTGCGAGATGTTGATGTTGTTCAGCACCACACCCATCATCCGGCCGCCCACCTTCTCCACCATCTGCTTCGCCCGCAGCGTCATCTGCTGCGGATACTTGCGGTACTGCACCACCAGGATGGCCAGGTCCACTTCGCTGGCGAGCACCGAGGCGTCGCTCACGCCCATGATCGGCGGCGAGTCGAAGAACACGAAGTCATACCGGCTCTTGACCTCGTCAACGAAGGCCCGCATCGCCGAGGAGTTGAGGATGCCCATGGAGCTGCTCGGCAGCTTGCCGCTGGGCAGGAAATCCAGGGTCGGCACGCTGGTGGTCTGGATCACCTCCTCAAGCCGGTTCTGCTTGAGCAGATAATTGGTCAGCCCGATGGCGTTCGAGACGTTGAACAGCTTGTGCAGGCTGGGGCGGCGGAGGTCCGAATCCACGATCAACACCCGGCTGCCCTGCTGAGCGAAGATGGTCGCCAGATTGAACAAGGTGGTGGATTTGCCCTCGCCGGCGCCTCCCGACACCACGGTGATGGTCCGCAAATTGGGATCTTTCCGCGAGAAGAGCAGATTGGTGCGCAGGACGCGATAGGCCTCGGCGTGAGGGCTTTCCGGCCCTTCCTTCAGAAGGCTGGCGACGTTCTGCGGAATGACTCCCAGCACCGGAGCGCCGAGCGCCTGCTCGACGTCGTCAATGGTCTTCACGCTGGTGTCGAGATACTCGATGAAGAACGCAAGGCCGACTCCGAGCAGCAGTCCCGCCACGGCGCCCAAGGCAATGTTGAGTCCCTTGCGCGGCCGCACCGGGCGCATGCCGGGTTCGGCCTTGGTGATGATCGAGACGCTGGCCTGCTTGGAGATCGCCGAATTAATGTTCTCTTGGGTGATCTGCATCAGCATGGCCTCGCGCATGCGCAGCGTGGTGTCGAAATCCTTCTTCGCCCGCATGTAAGGCCGGTACTCGCCGATTTTGGTGGCTTCGTCGCGTTTCACCTTCTCCACCTGCGCCTCCACCTCTTTGAGGGTGGCCCGGTCCGTGTCCAGTTGGGCCTGAAGGCCCGCCATAATGCCGGACACCACCTGGTCCAGTTGCTCATTGATCTTGGCCAACTGGCCGTTGACCTGCTGGATCTCCGGGGCCTGAGGACCAAAATCAGCGCTCAGCACGGCCTTCTTCTGCTCCGCAATGCTGAGATCCGAAAGGAGCGTACCCAGTTGCGGGATGGGCCGGATCACGTTGAGGGCGTTCCTCAACTCGTCGTCGTCCTTGCTCTTCAGATTGTTGATCAGCTCCTGTTGCTGGGTAATCCGGGCGGTCAGGTCGGTCCGTGCCGCCAGCACACGACGGATTTCCTCGGTGAGAATGGATTGAAACGGACCGCCGCCCTCGGCCACTTGGTCCGGCACATTCAAGTCCACGCGCAGCTTGTCCACCAGCTTCTGCTGTTCATCGACCTTGGCATTCAAGTCCGCCAACTGGTTGGTCAGGGTGGTCAGACCGCGTTCGCTCATTCCCTGGCGAAGGCCTTCACGATAGTTTTGATACTCGCGCGCCACGGCATTGACGATCTCGGCCGCCAGTTGGCGGTCGGGATTGGTGGCTGAAATCTCGATGATGCTGGTGTTCCGGTACTGTTTGACGTCGAGTTCTTTGGCGAGGACCTCCTCGGACTGCTGCCGGGTGAACGGCACCGGGCTCTTGAACCGCTCGGCGTATTTTGCGTTCAACTGGAGTCTCCCGATGACCGGCTCGAGGATGATCTGGGACTTCAGCACTTCGAACTCGGTGGTCAGGAAGTAGGGGTCGTAGCTCTGCGCGCCGCCCCCCATGCCCCACAATTGGATGTCGGGTGTGTCCTTTTCCACCTTCAGCCGGGCGGTGCTCGAAAAAGCCTCCGGCATGACAAAGGTCACTGCGGTCACGGTGATGACCACCAGCAGGAAGACGGCGAGGATAATGACCTTGCGGATCCGGATGATGCGCCAGTAGTCGAGGAAGTGCGTTTTGGACTCGGCTGGCGATGCGGGACGGGGCGCTTCCATAAAGAAAAACCGGAGGCCAGAAGTTAATCCGGCCTCCGGCCAAAGAGCAAACTTTTGCGATCAGTAAGTGAGCACTACACCGAAGAACACGCGGCTGCGGTTGTAGTTGCGGTATGCGTAGCCATCCACCTCGATCTGGGAGTTGAGCGTGTCGAAGTAGTATGACGCCTGGGCGGAGAGATAGCGGGTGAAGGCGTACGACACCGTGGCGCCGACCGACCACCAGTTCTCCGTCTCGCCATCCCAAACCCCGCCGACGAAGGAGGAGTTCTGATAGGTGGCCGTCACGTTGCCCGTCAGTTTGGCGGTGAACGCGTGGTTGATGGTGGCGTAAAAGGCGGTGCTCTCCTGGTTCAGCACGGGGCCGCCAGCCGGAGTTCCCACAACATCGGTGGTGTTGGCCCGGTGGATGATGCCCAACTGCGCCTTGGAATGGACGTCGTAGGCGTAGGAGAGGCTGAAATCCAGGAACGGATTGGCCTGATTGTCCACGTCGTAGTTGACCCAATCCTGAATCTGGGCGCCGGCGCGGAGGGATCCCGTGAAGTTCGGGGTGAAGCTGTGCTCGAAGCCGCCGTACGCGAAATAGGTGCGGGTATTGCGGATGTCGGCGTTGGGATTGAGGTTCGGCGCCACCGGGAGGTTCGGCGCGTACAGGCCCATGCCGCTGTCGTAATCCACGTTGCCCACCCGGCCGCCAACCAAGGCGACGGTGGTCGGGCGGAGGAGGTACTTGATGTCAATCGTCCCGTAATTCTCCATCCGGTCGAGGGAGGAGGCATACTGGTCCTCCTCATACCGGAAGAAGAGATTCTGGTAGCCGATCACCGTGCTCCAACGGGGCGCCACTTCGATCGCCAGATTGACCGCTCCGTCATTGGAGAAGTTGTTGCCGTTGATGCGGCCCGTCTGGCCCAGGAGCACCTGGCTGGCGTTCTGGAAGACTGCGAAGTTGTCGTCAATCTCCAAGCTCATCCTCGGGCTGAAGTTGTGCTTGAAGTTGGCGTCGAAGTTCGCGCTCTGAGCCCAGTGCTCGTCCACGCGGTTGGAATTCGAGCGGGTCTGGGCCGGCGGGGCGTCAATGTCGAAGAAGTAGGTGGCCCCGTACGACGCGCCCAGCGTCAGCGTGGAGGCATCCCACACCTTCATGTAGTCCACGGACGGGCTGACGTAGATACCCCAACTGTCCACCTTACCCGGGCCGTCTGGCTGGGTGTTGATGTTGCTGTCGTAGAATCCCTGGGTGGTCAACCCGACCGTCCAAGGCTTTCCATCTCCATCGGCAGCTTGAACAGCGAGGCTAGCGCCTCCCAACGACAAAACGCCCGCGGCGTAGATGAGCTTCTTCATAGGAGAGAAAATTTTTCGACGGCGGAAAGGAATTGAATTTGTGGAGAGCGTTCTAGGCAGCGACGGGGGGGGTGTCAAACACAATCCCCTCTCGTCGGCAGATTTCTAAAGGCCGGAGCCGCATCGAAATCCAAACCGAACTCGTCATCCGAAACGGCCCGCTGCGCGCGGATCAATCCGGCATACATCCCCCCGGCGGCCACGAGGTCCTCGTGACGGCCCCGCTCGACGATGCGGCCCCGGTTCAACACCAAAATCTGATCGGCATGGCGGACCGTGCCGAGCCGGTGGGCAATGACAAAGCTGGTCCGCCCCGCCAGCAGCCGATCCAGCGCGTCCTGAATCAGCCGCTCGGTCGCCGTATCCACACTCGCCGTGGCCTCGTCCAGCACCAGGATGGGAGCGTCCTTCAGCAGGGCCCGGGCGATGCTGACGCGCTGTTTTTCGCCAACGCTCAGCCGGACGCCCCGCTCGCCCACACGGGTGCCGTAGCCGTCGGGCAGCCGGGAGATGAATTCATGGCAATTCGCCGCCCGCGCCGCCGCCTCGATGGCCGAAACCGGGGCTTCCGGACACCCATAGCGGATGTTGTCGAACAGGGTGCCGTTGAAAAGGAACGGTTCCTGGCTGACAACGCCGATCTGCGCGCGGAGCACGGTGAGCGGAAGGTCGCGAATATCGTGCCCGTCAATGCGGATGCTCCCGCCGGCGCGCTCGTAAAATCGGGGCAACAAGTTGACCAACGTGGACTTGCCGGCGCCGGTGGGTCCGACCAGGGCCACGCACTGGCCCGGGCTGGCCTCGAGGGAGACTCCCCGCAGCGCCGGCCGGTCGCCGGGGTAGGTCGCCGTGACGTTTTCGTATTCGACTGCGCCCCGGGCCCGCCAGCCTGCGGGAACCACACCCGCGGCGCCCGCCTCCTCCGGGGCGGCGTCCAACACGTCGAGCACCCGCTCCCCGGCGGCGCGGGCCGCGGAAAGCATCTGGTTCAGGGAGTGGAGACGCCCCACCGGATCGTACAACATCGAGAGATACCCGAGAAACTTCACCAAGGCGCCGAGGGTAAGCGTGCCCGCCAACACCTGGCTTCCACCCACCCACAGCACCAGCACGGTTCCGAGCGCCGCCGCCAGGGTCATGGCTGGCTGATAGAGCGCCCAGACCCGCATGACGCCGAGCGTCCCACGGCGAAGGTCATCCGCCGCCGCTTCGAAACGCGTCCCCTCGTACGACTCCCGTCCAAACGACTTGATCTGCCGGATTCCCTGGAGGTTGTCCTGCAACAGGGCCCCCATGGCCGCGCCGGCCTGCCGCTGCGCCCGGTAGCGCCGGTGGGCGGTGAGGGAATACCAAAGGGCCCCGCCGGCCAGCACCGGCACCGGCACCAGCGCCACGGTCCCCAGCGCCGGATCGCTCCACAGCAGCAGGGCCGTGACCCCGAGAATGCTCAACACCGCCACCGTGCCCTGCTCGGCGCCATCAATCAGGAACCGTTCCACCGCGTTCACGTCGTCCAGCACGCGGGTCATCAAATCGCCCGAGGCCCGCTGGTCGAACCACGCCACTGGCAGCCGCTGCAGGCGGGCGTAGAGATCCCGGCGCAGATCAAAAATCACCTGCTGCTCCAGCGCGTTGTTCCAGCGGATGCGCAGCGAATTCAGGGCGTCGCGCAGAAAGAAGGCGACCAGTAGCCCCAGGACTGTCCAAGGGAGCAGCTCGGGACGGCGCCCGCCGAGGACGTCGTCAATGAGGTACTGGGTGAACTGCGGATAGGTCAGCGCGGCCCCCAGGGAGCCCAGGGCGCACAGGATAGTGCCGGCGGTCAGCGCCGGATACGGCCGCAGATAGCGCACGATCCGCCGCACGATCTCGCCAGTGGCGCGCGGCGGCACCCGTAAGGACGCGGCATCACCACGGCCCGCCGGAGCTGTCACTGGAGCTATTCGGATCAACCGCGAATGGACGCGAATGGACGCCAACAGAAAACGCGGTTGGAAGGCGGGTGGAAGACCTCGGGCGGCGTTACCGTTGGGTGGCGGATTTCCATCGCCCTGGATACGGCCTTTTCCCTCCCAAATTCGCGTCTATTGGCATCCATTCTCGGTTCTCCTCTGAATCCCTCTGAATCGTTACGCCTTGCGCCGCGGATCAGTTCAATCCCGCGGGATCCAGCACCACATGCCGGATGCGTTCACGCTTCCAGGTGTAGGTGACATGCACACGCCCCTCGCGGTCCTGAATCACCGCCGGATAGCTGAACTCACCGCCCCCCTTCTCCAAATCCAACACGCGGCGCCATTCCGTGCCGTCCGTGGAGAGCGCCACCGAGAGTTCCGAGCGCGAATCCGTGGACGGATTGTACACCAGCAAGGCGCGGCCCGAGGACAGCATGACGGCGTCAATAGCGCTGTTGGGATTCGGCAGCGCCGTCCGGGTCATCGGCCCCCAATGGCTGAGGTCGGTATTGCACCAACTCGACGCGACCGCCTGCTGCTTGGTGCGACAGAGAATCTGGGTGCGCTGGCCGGGCCACCGCAGAATGGTCGGCTGAATAGCGCCCCACTCCAGGGCGCTGTTCAGGGGCTCCGTCCGTTCCCATCGCCCAAACGGGTTCTGGGTCCACTCCATATGCACCCGCCAGCCCCGGTCCTCGGTGCTCGCGCCGCAGAGGAGGGTTCCGCTCGGCAGTTCCACCGGCTTGTTGCGCACCGGTCCGATGAACCCGTCGGGCAGACGCTTCGACGCGCCCCAGGTGATCCCTCCGTCATCGGAGCGCATCACCCGTCCCCACCACTTGGACGGACTCGGGCCCACCTTGTAGAACAGGTACAGGGGTCCGTTACGCTTCTCGAACAGGACGGGATTCCAGCAGGGATACCGGGCGCTGCCGTCCTCGGTGCCCCGGGCGACCTCGACCGGCGGGCTCCAGCGGCCCTCCACTTGGCGGGAAAGCCAGATGACGCAATCCGGCGACCGCTCGGCCGTGCCGCCAAACCACGCCGCCAGAAGCCCGTTCTTGGCGTCACAAATCGTGGACGCGTGCGAGGATTTGGTCGGCGGAGGATCCGCCACGAAATCGGAGGTTCGAATCTGGGCCATGGCCGGCAGACAGGCGAGCAGGCCCAGCACCACAAGACATCTTGGAATCATCACGTCGCCGGGAGGATACCGTCTCCCGGCTCCGGACGCCAAGGCCGGGATTCCCCCTCCGCGGCGGTCCGGACGCCTTTTAGTTTTTGGCGGGCTGGGTCGTCACCGGCCAGTCGTCGGTCCGAAACGGCGAAGCCGGCAGCATGGCGTCATTGCAGAGGTTGACGATGGGGAAGTCGGCCCATCCGTACCGCACCGCCACCGGGTGGGAAACCTCGGGAGCGCTCACCACGATCTCATCAGGCCCGGTGATCCGCGCCTCCGCCGCGTGGAACTTGTGGTCCGCGCCCGCAATGGAGAAACCGGTCAGCGCCGCTCCATTCTGCGATCGGAGCCCTCCGCCGGTGTCCCCAAACCGCAGCGCGATCTCCGAACCGCGGACCCGGGACGACCGGAGGCGCGGGCCATGGGCCGGAATGCCCTGTCCATACGCCTCGGCCAGCGCCAGCCGCGCCAGGCGGTCGCCCACCGGCTCCTTGCGCGTCGGATGAATGTCATCTTTGTCGCCCACATCGGTGATCACCGCCACGTCCACCCGCCGGAGCGTCTCGGCCACATGATTCTGCGCCTCGCGCAGCTCCGCCCAGTTGGAGTCCCCAATCTCGGCGCCGATCACGGACAGGTCGCGCTTTCGGTTTCGGTCCCACGGGGCCAGTTGCACGGCGAAGAACCAGAAGTCGCCCTGCCCCCAGTCCTGGCGCCAGTTCCGGATCATGTCGGCAAACAGGCGACGGTACTCCCAGGCCCGGCCTGCATTGGACTCACCCTGATACCAGATCGCACCGCGAATGGCGTAAGGAATGAGGTTCGCCAGCATGCCGTTGTAGAGTTCCGAGGGACGCCACGGCTGGCCCGGACGATTCTCCCGAAACGCCTCGCCCTGGGCGGCGGCGGCCGCCTTGCGCGACTCCCAGTCCGCCACGGCCTTTTCCCATTGGGCCAGGGACTGCTCCGCCGGCGCCAGGATGTTCGAGGCATACTCCCGGTCGCCCCTCAAAATCTCGGAACGCATCCACACCTCGGCGGGCGAGCCGCCCCAACTGGTATGAATCACCCCCACCGGCACGCCCTGCCCTCGCAGCGACCCTTCCAGTGCCCGGCCAAAATAGTATCCGACCGCCGAAAACGAACGCACCGCCTCCGGCGACGCCACAGCCCACGCGTGGGCCGCATAGTCGAGATCCGTGCGCACCTCGGGCGACCGCCGCTTGGTCACGGTGAACAGGCGCAAATTCGGATTGGCGCTGTTGGTGATGTCCTGTTCCGGCTCGTAACTGGCCCGCATCGGCCACTCCATGTTGGATTGCCCGGAGCAGATCCACACCTCCCCCACCACCACGTCCTCAAGGGTCACCGAACTGGCCGGACTGCTCACCCGGAGCGGCGCCCCCTTGGCCGAGGCGCGCAGGGAGGGCAGTTCGACCATCCAGTGCCCCTTCCGCGCGACAGTCCGGCGGCGGTGTCCGGCAAACTCGACCGTGACCTCCTCCCCATCGTCCGCAGTGCCCCACACCGGCACGCGCATCTCCCGTTGGAGCACAGCATGATCGGTAAACGTGGGGTGCAGCCGCACCCCGGCCCGGACGCACAGCGCGGAGGATCCAGAGACCAGGAACAGCGCAAGGCACCAGGAGGCGGCGGAAAGGCGATCGCGGGAAAACATGGTCCGCCCGTTGAACCCGATCCGGGGCTTCCGGTCAATGCGCGTTCCCCCGCCACGGGTCATCCGGGCGGCGTCATTCGTCACGGGTCATGGGTCCCTGGTCCCTCGGGGAGCCGATACGGACGCCGTGATCCAGTCCAGATACCGGGCACTGCCGGCAACCGGGGAGATCACCAGGAATTCCGGGGTGTCGTACGGATGCTCCCGCCGCACCAGCGCCTCCAGCGACGCGACGCGTGAGACGACGGTCTTGAAGAGGATCAGCACTTCGTTGCCGGATTCCAGGCGTCCCTGCCACCAATAGTGGGACTCCATACCAGGAATCAGGTTCGCGCAGGCGGCCAGGCGCGATTCCAGCGCCGTCCGCGCCAGGTGCCGGGCCACCCCGACATCCGGCGCGGTGACCATCACGACGCGGTGGCGGGAGGTGCGCGGCATGGCTCCAACCTCATCACGCCGCGGCCCCAGCCGCCACCCCCGAATCCCCGGAATCGCCAGGAACGCGCTCGTTGCCCCCGTCGGGCCAACCTGCCTATGCTCCGCCCGCATGTCGGAAATCGCCAACTACGTGATGCACGGCGCCGCCCAGGTGACGCCGCAGACCCTGGAACGCGTGCTGCGCAATCTGCCGCTATGGAAGGTCGAGTTTGCCCAGATTGACGCACCCGGGTTTCCCCATCTGGTCAACCAACTGGAGTTCCTTGCCGACGTGGTCGAGGACGTCGCCGAGGGCGCCTACAAGGAACTGCCCTATCATGCCCTGGCCGCGGCGGTGTTCGCGCTGACCTACGCCCACCGGAAGAACGATCTGATCCCGGACTTCATGGGGCCCGCCGGCCGCGCCGACGACTCCAGCGTGGTGCGCGCCGCATTGATCCTCCACGAAAAGGCGTTCACCCGGTATGCCGAGAAACACGACGTCAACTGGGACCAGGTGACCAGCAACGCCTGAGCCTGGAACGACCGGCGGCGGCTCACAACTGCTCGACGTACGGACGCAGCGGGGCGAGATCCGGATCCGTCAGAGCCATGGCCTTGATTTCATCCTTCGGACGCATCCGCACCGCGCGATCCAGCCAATCCCTCGCCACCTTGAGATCCCCCAACTGGCAGGCGTAGCAGGCCAGGTTGTACGGGATGATGGAATCCTTGGGAAACCGCGGTGCCACGGGCAGCAGGACGGTCCAGGCCTCAAAGGTCCGCTGCAATTCGTGCAAGGTGAAGCTCCGGTGAATCCAGCTTTCCGGCCGATCCGGGGCGGTTTCGGTCATCCGGCGCGCGATCTCCAGGGCCTCCGTCCAGTTCCGTTGCCGCGCCAGCACCCTCCAGTGAAGCTCAAGCACCTCCGGATGCTGCGCAGCCTCGGCTGAAAGCTGCCGCAGGGCCGCCATCGCCTCCTCCGGGCATCCCAGCTCAAACCAGCCCTCGGCAGCCAGCGCCTGATGCCGATCGGGATAGTTCAACGCGTCCACGGGAAAACCCTCTATTGCCACGACGCCCGTTTGGCAAAATCGTTTTGCACATGCTCTCACGCTATCGGGCGCTGGCCGCCGCCTGGATCGGGTTTGCCGGACTGCTGTCGGCGTCCGGGTCCGATGCCGACATCGCCGCACTGCAACGGCAATGGGCGGCCCGCCTGGTCCGGACCGAATCCGCCGGGACACTGTGGGCAGCCCAAGTCGTCTCCCTCCGCAGCGGCAGGGTCTGGATCGAAACCAACGCCGCCCTGCGGATGGTTCCGGCGTCCAACACCAAGCTGATCACCGCCGCCCTTGCCCTGGACCGCCTCGGTCCCACGCATCGCCGCACCACGTCGCTTCGGATCGCCTCCGCGCCGGATGCCTCCGGACGCCTTCCCGGTCCGCTGCGCCTGGTCGGAGGCGGCGATCCGACCCTGGCTCCGCGATATCACGGCGGCTCCTGGGAACAGGTCTGGAAGCCGCTGGTGGACGCCGTCAAGCAGGCGGGAATCCGCCGGGTGGACGGCGGGCTGTTGTGCGACGAAGGGCGCTTCCGCGGCCCGCCGTACGGCAGCGGCTGGGCGTGGGAGGACCTCGCCGAGGGATACGGCGCCGCGGTCTCCGCCCTGAGCGCGGGGGACAACGTCGCCACATTGGTCGTAACCCCCGGAGGTTCTGTGGGCGCGCCCGCCAAGGTTCGTCTCGACCCCTTCCCCGATCTCCTGCCGGTGCAGGCCGCGGTGACCACCGCGCCATCCGGCTCGCCACCGTCGCTGCAACTCCTGCGGCTTCCCGGCAGCTCCCAGCTCCAAGTTCGCGGCCGCGTGCCCCTGGGAGGCGAGCGTGTCTTGGAAAACGCCAGCGTGCCGGCGCCGGCGGTCTGGGCGGGACGCCTCTTCCAACAGGCGCTGCGCGACGCGGGAATCGAAGTGGCGGGCTCCCCCCTCCTCCTCACCGCGGAAGACCGCCCGCGGCTGCAGCCCGCGGAATCGTCGTGGCGGGAGATCGCCAGCATGGCCTCGCCGCCCGTCGGGGATCTGGTCCGGGAAATGATGAAACCTTCGCAGAACCTCCATGCTCAACTGCTGCTGCTGGCGGTAGGCGAGGCCGCCAGTGAAGCCACCACCACCGAGGCCGCCGGACTGGCCCGGGTGCCGGAGCTTCTGAAATCGGCCGGCATCGAGCCTGGCGACGTCTTTCTGGAGGAGGGCTCCGGACTTTCCCGCAAGAATCTCGTCACGCCGCGGGCATTGGTCCGTCTGCTCGCCCACATGCGGAGGCATCCGGCGTCGGCCGTCTGGATGGCCTCGCTGCCGGTCGGCGGCGTGGATGGCACCCTGCGCCACCGTTTTACCGAGCCGCCCACGAAGGGCAACGTCCGCGCCAAGACCGGAACCTTGCAGCACGTACAGGCGCTGTCGGGCTACGTCACCAACGCCGCCGGGGAACCGCTGGTGTTCAGCATCCTGGCCAACGGAGCCCTGGCCTCGAAGTCCGGTGCCTCCCCCCGGGCCACCCTCGACGCCCTGGTGGCGGACCTCGCCGCCTCGACCGCGCGCTCCGATTAGGAGGGTCCGCCACGCGTCGCCAGCGGCTGCCCCGCGACATTTTCGAAGAGTTCCCGGCACGCACCTCGCCGGCACTTGTCTTTCAGAAGAATCGCCCTTTAGGTTGCGCCCGTGGATCCCACGTCACTCAGCGGCCTTAGCGCCCGGCGCGCCGCCGTGGAGGATCTCGCGGCGTTGCAGGCGCTTTGGATGGAAAATGGACTGCCTTGGGAGGCGTTGGGCGAATACCTCAACGAGTTTCAGGTTACGGTGGACGACTCGGGCCTGATCACCGGCGCGATCGGCCTGCTGATCGAGGGCGGCCAGGCGCTGCTCCATACCGAGGCAGTGCGTCCGGGTACGGACGCCGACGTCTCGCGCGCCGCCCTCTGGAGACGCGTCCAGATCGTCGCGCGCAACCAGGGTGTCGAGCGCATCTGGACCCAGGAGGACGCCGACTACTGGCGTGCCAGCGGCTTCAGTCCGGTGCCGCCGCCGCTGGTGGAACGGGCGCCCGCGTCGTTTCTGAAATCCGCCGACGCCTGGCTGGCCTGCGACCTGATGGATCCCGAGCGGGCCAAGGCGATGATCAACGAGCAACTCGCCATCATGGAAGCGCAGCGCCTGCAGGCCGCCGAAGAATTTCAGCGGAAGGTCCGCATCTTCCGCATCGCCGCCATCCTGCTGGCGTTCGGGGTCCTCGTTCTCTGCGTCTGGCTGCTCTACCGGGTCGTCCAAACCCCTGGCATGCTGAAGCGTCTGCTGGGGAGCTGACTCCGGCCTGAAGGGCGCACACGCTGTCGTTCAACGCTACAAAGCGGTTGCCAATGGAATTCCTGCGGAGTCATGGTTCAGCAAAGCGAATGAACCCAGTTTCTCCTTTCACGCGACTCATCCAACCCCGCCGCCGCGGGGGGCTCCGCCGAAGCTCCGGCGGCCCGCCGTTCGGCCACGCCAGCGGGAGGTGTTTTGCGGCATGGCCCGCGAGATTTCTCCAAGGGTGGCTCGTTTGCGCCTGGATGGCGGCCGTTGTGGGTTTGGGAGTCCGGGCACAGCAACCCGGCGTCCTCAAGTGGACCTTTCCCACGCAAACCGCGGCGCCGCAGCCGAGCGTGAGCACCGATGGACGGATCTACATTGCCGATGGTATTGGAATACAATCGATTGATCCATTCACCGGCGTCGGCGAGTCCTCGCGGGTCAAACCTTTCGGCGACCTTGGCGGTCTTGCAGTTTTCCATTCGCCTTTGATTCTGAATTCGAATCAACAAATTAGCGTGCTAGCGGAATGGGGGTCCGCCACGGTAAATTGGTCGAATTACGATGGGTCCTCGTCATTGCAAGAGCCTCAACCATCTCCTTCAGTGCTATTTAAGTCGTCTGATCAACATCTTTGGGAACCCAACGTTCTTAGAAACAACACATTAATACAATATTTTTATTGGGGCTCACAAGAGGCGCACTCTGTCGAAGGCGAGACATCTCCCCAGATGGGTTTACTCTCCAATGGGGAACCGTTTTATTTGCGAGTTTTCTCTGGCGGGTTTTATTTATCATTTCTACATTACCATTGTTGCAACCGCGATGGATTGATCTATCTGGGCCGGCAACCCTACTATCCCCAAGAATCACTTGCCTGCACTTATGGGGGTAGAATTATCTATTCCGGGGAGGGAAGTACGGTAATTGATATTGAGCGCAATATTTCGCTATGGAACAACCCATTCAGTGGGAGGTGCATTGCGGGAGATCAAGACTTGATTTTTATCAGTGGAACCAATCTCATCTCACTCAGTTCAATTACCGGAAGGCGCCGATGGGAAAAGCCAGACGTGGGAGACGAACCCGCCGTGCTGGGATTGGGAGGCCACTTATACCACGTTTCAGGCCAGACCCTTTCATCGTTCGACGGTGGGAACGGAACGAGACAGTGGGCGAGCCTTCTGGAATACTCGCCAGTCGGCAGTCCTGCCGTGGGGAAAGACGGCCACCTCTACTACACCGGTAACTCCGGCTTCTGGGGCGCCCTTGTCGCTGTGGACGGCGAGACCGGTGCCCAACTCTGGGAGCTTCCTGTCGGAGCCAGGGTCACCTCCGGACCGACCATCACGCCGGGCGGAATCATCTGTTTCTCCACGGAGCATGCCGTGGTGGCCGTGGAAACCACCTGCGGCGGACTGGCCCTGACGCCATGGCCCATGGCGGCGCAGAATCCCCAGTTCACCCGCAACCAGCATCACGGAGAGTTTCAAGCCTACACCCCCGGGGTGAGCCTTGCCGAAGAGCGGATCGAGTTCAGCCCGGGCGAGCCGGTCCATGTGACCGCCCAAACCACCGGTGATTCCACCTCCAGCGTCCGTTGGTTCCGAAACGGCGAACCAGTGCCCGGCCAGACGGCTCTGCAGCTTGTGTTGCCAAACGCCCAGCCCGCGGACGCCGGCCGGTACCATGTGGAGGTCACCGGGGAGCACTGGACCGGTATCAGTGAATCCGTGGATATTGCGGTGCGTGGCACGCCGCGGCTGCTGGCCGGCGGCTCGGTAGTTTTCGGCGAGCGAGTCTTTGGTCCGCTCGAATCCGTGACCCTGGATACCAGTTTTCCCGGCGGCCGGATCTTCTTCACACTGGATGGCACCGAGCCCACGGCGGATTCCCCGGAGTATCGGGATCCCATCACGCTGACCCATGATGCGGTAATCCGCGCCTTCGCGCTCAGTTCCGGATTGAACGAGGCCGCCACCAACGCTCCCGTGCGATGGACTCGCGGAGCCCGACTCAACCTCCAGTTGAACGGCGAGGGGCGCGTGATCGGCGTTGGCGAGGGGGTTTTCAAGCCGGGCGAAACCGTGTCTTTGCGCGCAATCCCCAGACGCGGATGGCGATTCGCCGGATGGCATGACGGCGCCGAAGGCACAAAGCCCACTGTCTCCATCGTCATGGCCAATGACCTTTCGGTTACGGCCGTGTTTGAGCCTCTGGACGTCCTGGTCGTCAATCTGGCGTCAGAGGGTGAAGGGTACATCGATGTCTCCCCCTTGCGCTCAAAGCATCTTCCCGGAGACACGGTGTACCTGAAAGCCGTGGCGGCGGCTGGCTGGCGACTGCTCCGCTGGGAAGGCGACGCGAGTGGGCGTGACCTCGTGACGCAGCTCACGATGGACCAGGACAAAAGCGTTCGCGCGGTTTTTGAACTGATTCCCAAGTACCCGATCACCATTGGATCGCTGTCCGATCTGGGCTCTGCAATCGGAGCCGGCGAATACCTGGACGGCACGGAAATCGAAATTCGGGCAGTGCCGAAATCGGGATGGCGAGTCTCTGGCTGGTCGGGCAACTATTCGGGACGACAGGAGTCCTTCCGCTGGACTGTGACTGGACCGGCGACCTTCACCCCGCACTTTGGAGCATCGGTCCAGGTGACCAGCACCGGCGCCGGGAGCGTGCTGCTGGAACCGGATCTGCCGGTGTACGAGTACGGAACCCGCGTCAAAGTCATCCCCAAGCCGGACGAGGGCCAATTCCTCTCGGTCTGGGGAGATGCCGGGCTCGGCCAATCCAGAACCGGCTGGACGCTGATCGTGACCAATCCGGAGCCCAAGATCACCGCGCTGTTCAGTCCGCTCCCCGCGGAGGCGGTGACGCTTCAGATTGTAACCGTGGGCGGCGGGGATGTGACGGGAAATCCCTCCAAGATGGCCTTCACGATCGGCGAATCGGTCACCCTGACCGCGGAACCCTGGCCGGACTTCGTGTTCGCCGGCTGGGGAGGCGCGGCTTCGGGGCATTCGCCGAGCGTGACCTTGACCATGGACGGACCGCGGACGGTGACCGCCACCTTTGTGCAGGACTCGGAGAACCGAAGCCCGCAGTTCGCTGCTGTGGACACGCAGGTGGTCGCCGAAGAGGAACTGCTCCGTCTGACGCTGACGGCGACCGACCCGGATCTCCCGGCGCAATCCCTCGTGTTCAGCCTGGACTCCGGACCGGACGGGCTCTCGGTCAGCCCCGAAGGGGTGCTGTCCTGGACCCCTTCCGAGGCACAGGGTCCGTCCACCAACGCCGTCGTGGTCCGGGTGACCGACGATGGCGAGCCGCCCCTGGCGGCGGTTCAGCACTTCGACGTTATCGTCCGGGAAGTCAATTCGCCCCCGGTATTTCCCCCTTTCGCCCTTCTGACGGTGCGTGAGCTCGAGCCGCTTCGGCATGCCCTCGCCGCCATGGACGCCGACATCCCGGCGCAGCGCCTCCAGTTCAGCCTGATCAGCGGTCCCCAAGGCTTCACGGTGAGCCCCGAGGGCATCCTGGACTGGACACCGCAGGAATCGCAGGGGGGCGCCGTGTATCCGGTGACCGTGGGCATTACCGATGACGGCGTCCCGGCGCTGTCCGCGACGGGCTCGATCCTGATCCAGGTGGTGCGTAACAACCACCCGCCGAGCCTCACCACCGTCGCTCCGCAAACCGTCGTGGAAGGCGAGTTGCTTCGCCTGACCCTGGAGGCGGTTGATCCCGATGGGCCCGCGCAGCGGCTTACGTTCCAGCTCATCAGCGGGCCGGCCGGAATGACGGTGGATGCCGAAGGCCATCTGACGTGGATTCCCACCGCATCCCAAAGCCCGGGATCCTACCTAACCATCGTCAGGGTCACGGATGACGGCAATCCCTCGGCCTCGGCGGAAACCAGTTTTCTGGTCGAAGTGCGCAAGGCGCCGGATCTGGCGCTGCGTCGCGTCTGGCAGATCGGCACGGACGACGATCCGGACGTCGAACCGTACCAGCCTTCCGGGGAATTCAGCGTGGAGAACGGTCGCAATGATCCGGCGCCGGGCGGGGTCACCCGGTTGCCTGGCGATCCGCAGTACGATCCGAACCTCAATCCACCCGCCGATGACGATTTCTATTTCCAGGGGGTTTATCCCGCGGGCTTCAACGCCCTGACCGAGAGCCTGGACGTGCCCGCAGACGAACCCGCCTCTGCGTGGGAAATGGCTCAGACCACGCGGGACCGCACCAACCGGCTTCACTTCGTCCTGGAACCGGACCACGTCGTCCCCGACGCCATCTTCCGCCTGACGATGGAGTTTCCGCGAGGAGGCAGTTCGACCGGAGGCGTCGTGGCTCCCGAGTTCGGAACCCACCCGATCACCCTTCGCTTCCGAAATGGCGATGGGGTCGAGACCGAACTGACCTCGGTCGTCGTCTCCCACCCCACCAATCTCGTCCTAAACTTCTCCGCGGAGACCGTCCACGCCTCCGCCGGCGGCAATTCCCTGGAGATCGTGCGCACGGACTCGGCGCCCCAGGAAACGCTCCGATGGTTGATTTACGATTTCCTGAGACTCGAATCCTTCCCGCCCGGAGGCGCGCCGCCCGTCATCACCCGCCGGCCCGCCGGCGCGACAGTGAACTTCGGGGACTCCGTGGCGCTGACCGTGGCCGCCGATTCCGCGGAACCGCCCGCGTATCAGTGGTTCCAGAACAAGAAACCCATTCCGGGAGCGACCAACGCCACGTATATCATTGCCCATATGGGCGTGGGAGATGTCGGGGACTACCTGGTGGAAGTGTCCAACGCCAACGGCAGCGTGTCCTCTGATCCGGACAACGACGTCCGCGTGATGCTGCGAGGGGCCTTTGTCATCGAGGCCGAGGATTTCAACTTTGGCGGCGGCCAGACCCTGGCTGAGGCGAGCGTCATGCCGCTGGCCCCGGACTTGTTCCAGGGGCGGGACGGTCTTCCGGGGATTGACTTCTTCCTGGTCGAGGACAATGCCGACAGCGCCTGCTGCGGCAACCAGTTGCGCAATGGCTGGATCCACGAGGGCGAGGTGGTGGCCGCCCCTCCTGGCGGGAACGTGGATGTCATCGAAGACCATCTCAACGGCAACGCCGTGCGTCCGGACTTTGTGCTGGAGAAGAACTACAAGCTGGGATGGGGCAGTCCGGCAGAATGGTACCAATACACTCGGACGTTCGAGCCGGGCCGTTACAGCGCCGTGTTCATCGGCGCCCGTGAAGGCAGGGCTCCGGGCGCCATGGGGCGCACGCTCGAACTGGTGCTGGGCGATCCTTCAACCCCCGATCCCGGCACGCAGCTTCTCGGGGAATTGCTCGGCGAAGGCACGGGAGGATGGAGTTCCCACGACTGGATTCCCTTCCAGACGCCGGGAGGCGATACGGTTGCGGTTGCCGAATTTGACCTCGGCGGCACCCAGACGCTCCGCCTGCGCCATCACATCGGCGATGGCGATGACGACGCCATCCTGCTCTACCGCCTGCCCTCGAGCACCAACCTCCCGCCCGTCTTTGCGTCGCCGGGCGACATCGAACTCGACGAGGGACAGTCCCTGTTGTTGGTGCTCTCGGCGCATGACCCGGACGGAAGTCCCACCAGTCTAGTCTATCATCTCGAGCAAGGTCCGACGGGGCTTGTGGTCAGTCCCGAAGGCCGGTTGACCTGGACGCCGACAGAGGCTCAGGCGCCTGCCTCGGAGACGGTCACGGTGTCGGTCACCGATTCGGGGACTCCGCCGCTTTCCGCCACCGCCAGCCTGGTGATCCATGTCCGCGAGGTGAATCAGCCTCCGGTGTTTCCCCCGCCGGCCCCCCCGACGGTGGTGGAGGGGGAAGTGCTCGAGCTATTGCTGGCGGCAGCGGATGGAGATCTTCCCGTCCAGGAATTGACCTATCACCTGGTCAGCGGACCGCTCGGGCTTGAGATCCAGCCGACAGGCCGGCTGGTGTGGACACCAGCCGAAGCGCAAGGGCCGGCGGAACATCGGGTGACCGTATCGGTCACGGACAGCGGGCTTCCGGCGCTTTCGGCGATCACGTCCTTTACCATCAACGTGCTCGAATCGAACCAGCCTCCGGTCGTGAATCTGCCCGCCGAGCTGCTTCTGGATGAGGGGCAAAGCTTTCTGCTGCCGCTCCAAGCAACGGATCCGGACCTCCCCGCCCAATCGCTCTCCTTTGAACTCGTGGAAGGACCCGCCGGGCTGGCCGTGGATTCCAGCGGTCTGCTCAGTTGGTCGCCGACGGAGGTTCAGGGCCCCTCCACGAATCGGATCACCATTCGAGTTTCGGATTCCGGCGTCCCTCCGCTGTCCACCACGGGGGAATTGCTCGCCATCGTCCGGGAGATCAACACCCCTCCGGTGATGGAGACCCCTCCGGACGAGACCCTGGTCGAAGGGCAGACCTATTCGCACACGCTGAACGCCTCCGACGGGGACATCCCGGCCCAGGGGCTTTCGTACTCCATTGTCGAGGGACCCTTGGGCCTGTCGGTGGACGCATCGGGACTCGTCCAATGGGTGACGGGTGAGTTTCACGGGCCTTCCACCAACCTGATCGTCCTTCGCGTCTCAGACGACGGATCGCCTTCCCTGGCGTCCACCGTGCGATTTTATCTGAACGTTCTCGAGTCCAACCAGCCTCCGGTGTTGATCGGCATTTCCAACCGGATCACCGATGAAGAGCAGACGCTTCGATTCTCGTTGGACGCGCGCGATCCGGACCTGCCGCCTCAATTGCTCTCCCTGTCGCTGGTCGAAGCCCCTCCGGGAATGACCCTGAACCCCATCGGCGGGGTGGAGTGGACCCCCACCGAGCTGCAGGGGCCTTCCACCAACCGGGTCGGGGTGCGGGTGACCGACGACGGGGAACCGCCGCTGTCGGTCACGAACTTCTTCGAGGTGGTGGTCCGCGAGGTGAACACCGCCCCGGTGCTGGCCGCGGTCCCGGATCAGACGCTGGATCCCGGGCAATCGTTGAGTTGGGTGCTCGCCGGTGAGGACAGCGACCGGCCGGCTCAAGCCCTCCGGTTTTCGCTGGTGAACGGTCCGCTGGGATTGAGCGTCGAGCCGGAGGGGGGCCTCCACTGGACCCCGGCCCCGGCCCAGACGCCGTCCACCAACACCGTCACCGTGCGCCTCTCAGACGACGGCGATCCGAGTTTGGCGGCGATGGCGGAGTTCCGGGTGATCGTCCGGAATCCCGAGCAGGCGCCGGATCTGCGCATCGTGACCTCCTCCTCCGGAGAGCCCTTCGTGCTGGAGATTCGAGCGAAACTGAATCAGGCCTTGTCGCTTGAATCGAGCGACCACCTTGCGGGATGGACCGAGGTGCAGCAACTGTCCGGACTCGGCGGGGAGACTCCCATCCGGTTGTTTCTCCCGGCATCTGGGAGCGATGGGGCGTCATTCTGGCGGGTGCGAATCGTTCCGTAAGGCGTTGACGAACAGCCTATTCCCCGGAGCGCTGGGGTTCTTCGCTGTTTTCGGTGGAATCAGAATTGAGGGAATCTCCGGCCCGCGCGCCCCGCATGCCTCGTGGCCGCGCATCAAGGCTGCTGCCGAATCAGTTCGCAGTCTCCCTGCCGTGCTCCTTCGCGAACCACCCATCCCGGAGCGGCCTTGACCGTCCAACCGTCGCCTTCAACGGTCATGGCGTCGCGTCGCACGGGCGCCGGCAGACGCCGGGTTCGGCCATCGGTTGAAACGAGCACGCCCTTGGTCGCTTCGACCGCGCCCCACTCGCCCTTCTGACGGTAGTCGCCGAAGTACACCGTCCCGACGTCGGGAATCACCGTGGCGCCTTGAGAATCCGAGTATCCCGAGCCTCCTCCGGGCATGACGAACACCGGGCCGTCCACGAACCGCCGGCGCAACTCGGCGATCCGCGCTTGCCGCTGCGCGTCGCGCCGTTCTTCGGCCGCACGGAGCTCGGCGCCGCCGTATCGCGCGGCGGCCGCCGCGGCGTCCGCGACAGGTTGGACGCCGAGCGCGCGCATCAACAGGATGGCCGGCTCGTCGCTGACGGCCATTCTTCGTGGCCAGCCTGGCGACGCGGCATCGAGCAAGAGGCCATACGCGGGACCGGACGTGTACGAAAACGTGCGCACGAAGCTTTCACCTTCCTCCGCCCCCGCCAGGAGCTCGAGCCCCCGCGCGACAGCGTCGGCCTCGGATGGCGCCGCAAGCACGGTCCCGGTGTACGCGGCGAGGCCTTCATTCATGTCGAGGGCGTATTCGCTGACGACGTGATCGGGATACCGCGCGTGACGAGCCTGGCGGAATGCCAACGCCTCGCTCACGGCCTGGGCACGCAGCTCTCCCGATTCCCGCAATGCGCGTGCCAGCGCGCGCCATTCGAGGCGCAACCAGTACCGTCCATCAACGGCATCCAGATGTTCATTCTCGGTCCGTGCGTTCGGTCCGAGCCGCGCACGGTCAGGCACCGCGATGCCTTTCGAAAGCTGGACGATGTGGAATGATTCGTGGAGGAACGCCTCACCGCGCGTGCGAGCCGGCCAGTGGGCGATCGTGTCCCAGGTAAGCGCCGCCCACATCGTGTCGCCCCACTGAATGGGCCCGTTCAGCAGACCGATGAGCTTTGGGCGAGGTGCATCCGGTGGCGGCTGGCTGGTGGCGAATGTCTGCGTCCGCGCGTCGCCGATCACCATCGGCATGCAGATTGAGACGCCCCAGAGGCGCCCCCCGTCGCGCTCGCAGAGCGCCTGCGCCTCCTTGAAGAACTCTTGCGCGCGCTGTGGATCCACCTGCGCCACCGCAGGCCGGGGGTGGCCTAGAATCGCGTATGCCAGGATCGCTGTGTAGAAGGTTGGTATCCGCATCATCCACTCCTTGGCTGTCTTTGAGGTGCGCGATTTCAGCTCGTTGATCAACGACAAACAGGCCGACAGACAGCCCACTCGACTGCATAGCCCGAGGGCGCGTCTCCCTTTTTTGCCATGACCTGAGAGAGCCCAGCCCGGGGCAGAGCGTTGGGCGCTGCCCCGGGTTGGGAGTGAATGGGGAAGGTGGGCACCCTGAAGGGGTATCAGAGGCCCTGAGATCCCCTCGCGGCGCCACCCGGTCCCCCCACCCCGATAGGGTCCTCGATCCTCCGGTGGAATTCCTCGGGGCTCTTGGCGCCTTTTCAAGGCGCAGACGGTGGGGGATTCCTCGCCCAGGGCATCGCCGAAGGCTCAGCCCGTGGCTGGGATCTGCGGCCTCGTCAGGGCCAAAAATGGGATGCGCCGCCCTTGCCATGCGTCGTCAAACGCGTTGCCGCCCGGCGGATTACATGGCACTTTGAACTCATCGTTGAGCGGGTGGAATCTGCCATTCCTCTCCCGGTGATACGTCAAGACCAGATCCCCAATCCCCCATTTTGCAGGCCATGAACTTCACTTCACTTCCCTGGACCGCCGCTCCGGCTTCGCTCCTCGCGGCCGTGATGGTGCCGGTGGCGTCGGCGCAGGTGACCTTCGAGTTTCCTCTCGACGGCATGGAAGGCAGTGTGAGCTTCGAGAAGACGCTTGTGGTGGACGGGGTGGACCTGACCTTGTCGGGCTTCGATCCGGTCGGCTTCAACGGCGAGGTCTTCCCCAGGCACATTGTCCTGCTGGGACCGGTGGAAGGGCGCGATGCGGTTTCCGGGTTCAGCTTTCGATTCGACCGGGATGTGCAGCTCATCGGTTACAGTATCTCCCGGATCACCGACGCATTTTACCAGGACAACCCCCAGATCGGCGACGCGAGCTTCGACCTGACCGGACCGGGCGGCAGTTCGCAGGACATCCCCTTGAACATCGTCTCGGACGTGATCACCGAGGAACCGCTGAAGCTCGAAACCTTGTACCTGGACGCCCCCTTCAGTCTGCAAGCCGGGGAAACCGGCACGCTCACCACGCAGTTCCCCGAGGACTTCACGGGCTACGTCTTCCTCAACAGCTTCGTCGTGACCACCGTGCCCGAGCCGGGCACCTGGACACTCCTCGGCAGCGGGCTGGCGGCGCTGGTGTTTCTCCACTGGCGCCGGCGTCGAGACCGGACGTAGGCCATTTCCCTCACTCCCTCACTCCGCATCGCAGCGGAATTCCTCGAATTTTCCCGCCGGACCGCGCGGCAGGGGTTCCACCTGCCATTCATACCGGATCTCGAAGGGGTGGCCGAGCGCCTGCTGGATGAGAGCCGTCAGCCGAGCCTCCTGTTCGGGTGTGGGCCGGTGGTCGGCCGACATCTTCGCCGTGATGCGCCGGCGATCGTGCTGGATGAACTGAAACTGGCGCACGGGAAACACCGCGCCCCACTGGTGGAAACCCACGGTGGGCCAGTGCCGGGAACCGTCCGGCAACAGCACCAGGTTGCGCGCGCGTCCGAGGAAACGCCGGACCACCGGCAGGGTCCGGCCGCACGAGCAGGGCGCGCCGGCTTCGGCATAGTCGCCGATCTCGTAGCGCACCAGCGGGGTGGCGAAATTCAGCAGATCGGTGACGAGAAGGCGGCCAACCTCGCCCGGCGCGCAGGGCCGGCCCGCCGGATCCACCACTTCGAGCAGGATCGTTTCGGACACATGGTAGCCGCCGGCCTCGGGGCATTGGGTCGCCATGATCCCGCATTCCTGCGAACTGTAGGTGTCGTGGATTGTGACGCCGAGCACACGCCGCACGTCCTCCCGCAGCCCCGGAGAAACGGTTTCGCTCACCGTGCGGAGGTCGCGCAGCGCTTCGAGTTTCCGGCCCGCGCGCTCCAATTCAGAGACCACGGCGGCGAGCACCCCGGGCATGATGAGCAGGTAGTGCGGCTGGAAATCGAGCAGCCAGGACACCAGTTCGACAACCGGTCGGGTCACGGGCATGGAAGCGGCCGGACCCGTGCGCACCACCAGGCTGCAGGGCGGCCCCCAGTCCGGCTTGGCGTCGGGACGGACAATGTTGGCGCGCGCCACTGCCAGCCGGCCGGAGAAGTCCCGTCCGCACCACAGATGCTCGCGCAGGGTGAACGCCTGCCAGTGCAACTGGCACAGCTCGGTGCGCCGCACGGTCACCGGTTCGCCCGTCGAGCCCGAGGTGGTGGTGGTGCCGACCCGTCCGTGGGCGGACGGGACCGCACGGCAGAACAGCCCGTCGCCAGCCTTGATCAACTCCCGGCGGGTCAGGGGCGGCAGGCGAGCAAGGCCGCCGGGTTCGGCGAGGGCGGACGGCGTCAGCCCGGCGGATTTCAACCGGCCGGCGAAATGCGGCGATTCAGCCGCGGCATGCCGGGCGATGGCGTGCAACAGCTCCCGCTGTTGCCGTTCCAGTTCCGCCGGGGGCATCCGCTCGGTGCGGCTGTATTCCGCCAGCACCGCCAGAATCTGGGCTCCGCCACGGGCGGAGCGCACCGCATCGGGCCATCGCCGCGGATTCCGCTGCAGCGCCTCGAACCATCCGCCGGTCATGGCTCCGGGATGAGGGCGAAGACCGGACAGCACTCCGCAAACGGGTACCGCCCCGGCGGCCCCGGAATGAGCCGGAAGCCGGTGAAGCCGGCGGCTACTTCCGCGAGGGAATAAAAGGAGTAGCGGGCGTCCTGTCCCCGATAGGCGTCCATCGTGGCGACCACGCGCTCGCTGCAGCCGAGGCTGGACGCCAGCGCGGACCGGTCGGGAAAAAACTCGTCGAAGCGCTCCCAGGCATCGCCGAGCCGGATGCCGGATTCGGCCGCATCGCCCTGGAGGGCCATGAGGAAGCGCATCTTGAATGCGTGAAAATTGCGCACCCGGCCGGCCCGGGCGTCGGCAACGGCAGCCTCGACCGGCTCCGGGCGCGCGGGGCGCTCAAAGTTGCGCATGACGATGCGGCCCTCCGGACGCAGCACGCGGCGCAGCGCCTGGCCAAAGGCAGAGACCGCCTCCAGGCCGTTGAACAGCGTCGGGCCATTGTCGCACAGGATGAGGTCGAACGCCGCGGGAGCGAACGGCAGTTGCAGCCAATGGCCCAGCAGCACCTGGCGGTCCGGTCCATCGCCCGGCCACACGGCCTTGATCACGGTCTCGCTGCTGTCCACCGCCGTCAGTTGGACTTCCGGCGCCCATGGGAACAGGGCGAATTCGGGCGTGACCCCCAGCAGGAGCACGTCGAGCCGCCGGGCCGGCGGACCCGCAGGCAGCGACTCCCGCCAGACAGCCTTCAAGCGGGCAAGATCTTCCGGTGACGGACGCAGGGGGGAATCCAGCCGCTTCCAATGCTCCGCCAGGGCGTCCCAAGGCCTGGCCGGGTCGCCGGCCTGGACCGCGGGCATGGTGCGGGAGGTGACCTCGCTCATCTCCCGTCCTCCCACAGTTCCCGGAAGAGCCACGCCTTAGCGTAGGCCCACCAGCGCTTAGCCGTGGGCTCGGAGGTGTTGAGCACGCACGCGGCTTGCTCGGTGGTCAGGCCGACGAAATAACGGAGCTTCACCAGTTCGGCCTTGGGCGCGTCGAGCGCCGCGAAACGTTCGAGGGCGTCGTTGAGTGCGAGCAGTTGCTCGTCGTCCACCGGGCCGGCGATCTGGAGATCATCGAGTCCGACATGTTCCGCGCCTTCGCCCCGGCGCTGGGCCTGCTTGCGCCGGGCGCGGTCCACCAAGATGCGCCGCATGGCCTCCGCGGCCGCGGCGAAAAAGTGCGCACGGTTCTGCCATTGCGGCGGGGCGTCCGCCCCCAGCCGCAACCACGCCTCATGCACCAGCGCCGTGGGCTGGAGCGTGTGCCCGGCGGCCTCGCGCGCCATCTTCTGCGCGGCGATCTGCCGCAGTTCGGCATAAACCCGTTCGAACAGCCGTTCCGCCGCGGCGCTGTCGCCCGCACGCGCCGCGGCGAGGATTTCAGTGACGTCGCTCATGGGTTTGCGGCCCGCGCCGGCTTCTCCAAGGCAGCGGCAAACAGGGCTTCTTCGCGGGTGGCGGGCATGTAAGAATGGGATTGTCGGGGTTGATTCATGCTCCTGGTCGTGGACGGATGAAAGCGCGTTTATATCTCGAAACCACGGTGCCCAGCTATCTCACGGCCTGGCCCGGTCGGGACCTGGTCCGGGCCGGTCATCAGCAGATCACCCGTGAATGGTGGGAAGGGCGGCGTGACCAGTTCGATCTCTTCATTTCCCAGCTCGTGCTGGACGAAGCCGGGGCCGGCGATCCCCAAGCGGCCCGGGAACGGCTGGCCGTTCTGAGTCCATTCCCGCTGCTGGATCTGAACGACGAGGTGACCACCCTGGCCGAAGCGCTGGTTATGGACCTTGCCCTGCCGACCAAGGCGGGCACCGATGCGGCTCACATTGCCGTGGCGGCGGTCCACGAGATGCACTTTTTGCTGACGTGGAACTGCACCCACATCGCCAACGCCGAGAAGGCGGGAGCCATCCGCGCGGTCTGCGCCCGTCTGGGCTACACCGCGCCGGTCATTTGCACGCCGGAAGAGCTTATGGGAGAATGAAGCCATGAAACGCGACGAAGTGATCAGCGCGGTGCGCAAGGCGCGGGAAAAACAGGCCGCCCGTTGGAATTTTGACCTCAAGGCCGTCCTGACTGATGCCCGTAAACGACAGACGGAATCCAAGCGCCAAGTCGTTTCATTCGTGGCGAAGTCTTCAAAGACCCGTTGAGACACCTGTCCGTCCGGCGTCGCCGGCGTCAATGCAAACAGCGTCACTTCGCGGGTGAGGGTCATGGTTGGGGCGTTCCGTTGACGTCCCATGGCATCTATTCCAGCGTGCCGGCCATGAACATCGCGTTGACGAAGCATTTCGAGGAACTGATCGCGCGCCTGGTTGCGAGCGGGCGCTACAACAATTCCAGCGAAGTGGTGCGCGCCGGCCTGCGCATCCTGGACGCGGAGGAAAGATCCGTGGCGGCGGGTTCGTTTCCGCCCGACTCATTGCGCCATCTCTACACCAAGACCCACAACCGCGCCGAGCGCCGCACCGCCCAGGCTTCCACGCTGAGGGTCGAGGCGGAATGAAACAGTGGGACATCTGGACCGGCGACTTTGCCGACGCCGGACCGCATCCAGCGATCCTTGTCAGCCACCCGGACCGAGTCGCCCGAGCGCCGCTGGTCAACGTGTTGATCGGCTCCAGCCAGAAGGCGAACCGCCCGGCACGCGAAAATGAAGTCGTGCTGAACGGGACGGATGGTCTGGATTGGGAAACGCCGGTGAAGTGCGACCTGATGTATCTGGCGGAGAAGGACCGGCTGTATCGGCGGAGGGGGCCGTGACCACGGTTCGTCGCCGCGCGTTGGTCCAGCGGATCAATGCCTGTTTTGGTTTCACGTTGGTTTGAACCCTCCGCGACCCGGTTCACGGTGCCAGCCCAGCCTGGGCAATGGCTGCTTCCACCTCGGGCAGGTTCCAGATCGAAATGTCGCCGTTTTCCCGGGTGACGGCCAGGCGGCAGGCGTCCGGGCTGAACCCGCAACCCCCGGGTGAAGTCCCAAGCGCAATCCATCCCCGCTTCGGCGCGAGAGCGGCCGCAAGCCAGGGCCGGATTTCCTTTGGAGGCGGAGAAAATGTGCCCAGGCTCCGCCCGGTTTCGAGGTTGAGGACTTGAAATGTTTTGTCCGCCGCCGGCTGCACCGCAAAAACGTCTTCGCGTGTTCCCAGCACGGCGAATATCGGTTGAGACGGGCGCTGGCGGCGAGCCCAGGAGCCGTCCGGATTTCGCCTCCATTCCCCGACCACGTAAGCGTCAGGACCAGCGTCCTTTTCCGCAACGTGGACGACGCCATACAGGGCGTGGCCATCGGTTGAGAACACCGGGTTGAACACCCGTACACCCACGCCCCGCACGGGCAGTACCAGATCCGTCAAATCCGCGACACTTTTGCTCATGCGAGTCTCGCGAATGGCGAGGCTGTGACCGAGCCTCCAAACCGCCGCCCATTCGCCGTCCGGATTCAGACTCATCCGCACAAAGTCATTGGCGGTAAGCGCCGGCTCCCACACCACCTCGACCGGTTCGGCTCCGAGCGGGTCACCCAGACCTTGCGTGAACTCGGCGCGGAGTTCGTCCCGGCGCTGCCCGGACTTGGGCAGTTCGAGCGCCAGCCGCACCCGGTCCTTCTCCAGGCACTTCATCACGATCCAGTCCAGGTCGCCGCGAATTAGGCTGAGCAACTTCGGCGCATCGGTGCCGTGGGCGGTGGCCGTGGTGGTGAGGACGTCGCCTTGGAGTATGCGACGGCGCGTGCTCGGCCGGGGCGGCTCAACTTTGCGGAGGCGGCGGCGCATCTGGTCGAGGCCGGCTTGGGCGAGAGTTCCCTGGCGTCAAACGGTGTTTTGCCCGTGAGCAACTCGTAGAGCAGCACGCCCAGCGCGTAGATGTCGCTGCGGGTGTCCCAATGAACTGCTCGAAGGCGGTGAAGAGCGTGCGGTCGGATTTCGGCGGGCCGCTGAAGGGGTTGATCGCGGACAAAATCCTCCGTGGAGGGTTCGGCGTTTACACTGGAGCGACGGAATTGAACGACGGGCCGCTGCGCGTGCTGCCGCTGGGAAAATTTCTCCAAGTCGTGGCCGAGGGCAACCTGTTCGAGCAAGCCAGAAACCGAGAGGGGCCCGCCAGAAGGAAGGAGGAGTTGCCCAACTGGAAGGAGATGGAGTAGGTAGTAACAATCCATGAAAGATCAGCCGTCTGACTCTCGCGGTCCCGCCAGGCCCTGGCTGGCTCTATGGACCGCGCTGGCCCTGCTTGGCGGCGCCGCCCCCGGATGGAGCCAGGAGGTCTATTCCGTTCAGAACGACGCTCAAATCCACAAACTCCTGCAGGAGGCCGCGTCCGCCCAGGCCGCGTCGGCATCACGAATCAAGGCCGGTCATGGATTTCGCTTCACCGACCGCCAACCGGAGAGCGGGATCACGTTTGTCCATCACATGACCGAGGATTCCGGCCGGAACGAGAAGGCCATCCACTACGACCATGGCTCCGGAGTGGCGGCGGCCGACGTGGACGGCGACGGTCTGGAGGATCTCTATTTCGCCAATCAGATCGGCGGCAACCAACTCTGGCGAAACTTGGGAAACGGAACCTTTGAAAACGTCACCGAATCCGCCGGGGTCGCCGTGCCCGGACGCGTCTCCGTGGCCGCCGCCTTTGCCGACCTCGACAACGACGGCGATCCGGATCTGATCGTCTCCACCATCCGCGAGGGGAACGTGTTGTTCGAAAACCTGGGCGGCGGACGGTTTCGCAATGTCAGCGAGGCGGCCGGATGGAACACGCGCTGGCATTCGTCGGGAATCGTGGTGTTCGACTTCAACCGCGATGGCCGGCTCGACGTGCTCATCACCAGCATCGGCCGCTTCACCACCGATGTGCGGGGAGCCGACGGCTACTGGGTGGGCATGACCAATGCGTTCAGCGGGCATTTGTTTCCGGAACGGAGCGAGCCCAGCGTGCTCTATCGAAACGAGGGCCAGTGGAAGTTCACGGAGGTCGCCCAGGCCATGAATCTCACCGAGACCGGCTGGTGCGGCGACGCTTCGGCCTGCGATATCAACGACGACGGATGGCCCGACCTGTACCTCCTGAACATGCAGGGCGATGATCACGTGCTGGTGAACGTCGAGGGCCGGCGATTTGAGGACCAGACGGCGCGGTACTTCCCTAAGACCCCGTGGGGCGCCATGGGTATCGCGGTATTCGACTATAATCTCGACGGCCGTTTCGACTATCTGATCACCGACATGCATTCGGACATGACGTCCGGGCAGTCCAAGCTGCGGCGAGTGCTCAACGCCGGCGTGGAGCGTGAGAAGTCGGAGGCGTGGTGCTCGGCCACCTGGACCGACCAGTTCCTGCAGGGAGCCTCCAACAACATCTTCGGCAATGCCCTCTATGAAAATCTGGGCGGCGGGAAGTTCGCGGAAGTGTCGGACCGGATGCGCCTGGAGACCTACTGGCCGTGGGGCGTCAGCATTGGGGACGTCAACGCCGATGGGTTCGAAGACGTGCTGGTCTGCTCGGGCATGGGCCATCCCTTTGTATATGCGGTCAATTCCCTTCTGCTGAACGAGGACGGAAAAGTGTTTCGCGACGCGGAATTTCTGGTGGGGCTCGAACCGCGGCGGGATAGCCGCGTGTCCAAGGATTGCTTCCAACTCGATTTCGACGGCGCGGACCGCCAGCATCCCTTCCGCCGGGGCCGGACGGGCAAACTCACCGTCCGCTCCTCACTGAGCACCCGCTCGGCGGCCTTTTTGGATCTCGACCGGGACGGCGATCTCGACGCGGTAACCAATGAGTTCGACGATGTTCCCCAGATCTTGATCAACGATCTGGCGTCCCGGCAGAAACTGAACTTCCTGAAGATCCGCCTGGCGGGGACCAGCTCGAACCGCGACGGGTTGGGCGCCGTGGTGCGGGTGCGCGCGGACGGGCGCGAGATGAGCCGGTGGCATCACGGCAAGTCGGGCTATCTGGCGCAGAGCAGCCTCCCCTTGTATTTCGGACTCGGGGGATCGGCAGCGGCGGATCGCGTGGAGGTCGTCTGGCCTTCCGGTAAAAAGCAGACGGTGACGACCGGGATTCCTCAGAACGGAATGCTGGTGGTGACGGAACCGGCTTCGGAGTAAGCGGCGGACGAGCGCACGCTCAAGGCGCTCTGTCCGGAGGACGGTAGCCGATGCCGGAAAACCCGGCGCCCCGCGGGACGAAATCCGAATCCAACTGAAGTCCGGCAGGTTGCAGCCGGTTGTCGGCTTCCGCCACGACCTTGCGGGGATCCAGGATCCGCCCCTGGATGACGCAGCCGCGAACCTGCCCGCCCTTCTGGAGATCGAGTTCGAACTGGGGGAGCCCCGGGGGTCCGCCATCGAGGGTGTTGTCCATGAAGAGGCAATCCACAAACTCGCTTTCTCCCCCGAGTTCGTCCACGCCATTGCGATTGCCAACGAGGGTGCATCGTTCCATCTGCAGCCGCGAACGGGGAAAGACGGTGACGGCGCCGTTGTTGCTGAAGGGATTCTCTCCTTCGCCCGGCCCGGTATTGGAAACGTTGCCGACGAACAGGCAGTTCACCACCTGAGCCCGGCTGCCCCACAGGAGGTCGAGCGCGGCTCCGGTGACCTCGGCGCGGTTGTTCCGGAAGACGCAATCCTCGATCCGTACGGCTTGGTGGGTGGCGCCCTCCTGCTGGATCGAAATGCCGCCCGCGCACGGACTGGCGAAATTGCCCACGATCTCCAGATCGCGGAGGACCGGATAAGAACGGTGATAGACCTTAATCGCTCCGCCGTCGCCGAAGTAGAAGCGTCCTTTGCGGTGGGTGCGATCGGGTTCCATGAGGTCCTGGAGCCGATTGGTGACGAAATGGTTGGCGCCGGTCAGGTGGAAGTGAGCCACCCGGGTGTTGGTGGAGAGCCCGTCTCCCAGGTAGATCACGTGGTTGACCACGGCCGGAAAGGACGGGCTGGCGGGGTCGGCGATCTCGGGATTCGCGGCGCTCAGCACCGGCCGGCCGAGGCCCTCAAGCTGGATGCTGTCGTGCCGCCGGTTCAGATGGATCAGCGCCTGCCGCTTCGTCCGGGGAATATAGGTACCCGGGTGAACCTTCACCGTCTTCACCGCTGGATTGGCCGCGGCGAGATCAAGGACTTCCTGAAGGTCGTCGGAAGGAAAGGCATGATAGCCATCGTCTCTCAGTTCATATCCTTCCAGCCGATCTCCCCGGAATAAGATGGCGGCGAACAGCAGCCCCTGGAAAATCCAATTTCCCATTCGCGCGCGTTTCGCGCCGCCGCGCCGCGAAAAGAAAAGGAGTTCTGCCCTCATGGCCTCCGGTGACGGTTTTCAGCCTGCCAGCCCCGCCGGATCGGACCAAGCGAAAGTCGGAGGAACTTCGACGAGCGCCTGCCGGACGCGTCGCTGCGCTCGAACTCTCCACGGGACGTCTCCATTTTGGCAGACTGGAATCGCCAGGCAGGTCCCCTTCAGTCCAGGGCGAATGGGTGTCAAACGAGAAGACTTTCGGACGGGGCCGCCACGACAGCGCTTTGGCTTCGCTCTGTGGAGTGGTGTGGAGTGGCCAGGCGCGGGCTGCGTGAATCCCCTGCTGAAAATGCGACGACCTGTCCCCGCAGTTCCAATTGGAGAGGCGCACAACGCCCAGAAGGGACGCCACGCGGGACATTGACCCTAGGCGAGGCAGGCCGGTACCTTTTGCGTCCTCCATGAAGCATCCCTTTGCCTCTGTCCTTGGACTTTTATTGTGGACCTCCGCGTCGTTGTCGCAGGGCGCGGACTCAAAGTCCGCCGCCGGTTCAACGGCCGCACCGAAATACCCCGCGCACGGGTCGGTGGAGCGACTGGATCCCGCCCTCGACTCGTTGCTGGCGCCCGGTGTTCAGATGGAGCGCCTGGCCGAGGGGTTCAACTGGTCGGAAGGCCCGACCTGGCTTCGCGGTGAGAAGGCGGTCGTGTTCTCCGACGTGCCCGAGAACAAGATCTTTCGTTGGTCTGATCGCGATGGCCTGAGCGTGTATCTGGATCCCAGCGGCTACACCGGCGATCAGATCAAGTTCAACGAGCAGGGGTCCAACGGCCTGACCACGGATTCCAAGGGGCGCCTGGTCATCTGCCAGCACGGCGACCGGCAGATCGCGACGCTGGTCAAGCGGGACGGGGTCCACGGCACCTTCACGCCCCTGGTCCGCCACTACGGGCCCCGAAGGTTCAATTCGCCCAATGACCTCGTCTTCTCGAAGAACGGTAGCCTCTACTTCACCGATCCGCCCTACGGATTGCCGGACCTCAATCGAAGCTCCCTGAAGGAACTGATGTTCAACGGAGTTTACCTGCGCCGTCCCTCCGGCGAGGTGGTCCTGCTGACCCGGGAACTGACCTTCCCCAACGGCATCGCGCTGTCACCGGACGAGAAAACCCTTTACGTCAACGTATCGGATCCAGCCCGGCCGGTCGTCCTGGCCTTTGACGTCCAGGGCGACGGCACGATTGCCAATGGACGGGTATTTTTCGACACGGCGCCCCTGGCCTCCGCGGACCGGAAGGGGCTGCCGGACGGTCTCAAGGTGGATACGCGCGGCAATGTGTGGACGACCGGCCCCGGCGGTGTGCTGGTCTTGAGCCCGGAGGGACGGCATCTCGGCACCTTGATGACCGGCGAGGCCACTGGAAATTGCGCCTGGGGTGACGACGGCTCCACCCTTTACATCACCGCCGACATGTACCTCCTGCGGGTGAAGACCCTGGCCAAGGGACTTGGCTTCTCGCGGTAGTGATCCCGGTGGGAGAGTCAATCTGAAGCAGGCCCGGCTCCGGACGGTGTCCGTTTCCCTGGAGAACAGAGTGCCAGGTCACCCGTTGGTCCCCCCCTTTCTGATCTCCCCCGCTGCCTCCGGTCGCCCCGAGCGTTCCGCCCAACGCGGGGCGCAGATTTGATCAGGGATCGCAACACGCGGTCCCTCCCTTCCCTCAAATGGGAGGGCGGGCGGACCGCCCGCCCCAGAGTGCGGTCGCCATTGCGTCGGACGGTGAAATTGCCCACGCTGGCCGCCAGGTCGCCGTGGCCGCTTGCCGGATTCCATGCCGGGTCGCGTCGGCGCAATGACCGTGTTTTCAGGAAGAGTTATCTCATGAATTCTTGCTCCGTCTCCGGCTGGACCCGCGCGCTTGCGTGGACCGCCCTCGCCGCCGTCCTTCCAATCGCAGCGCAGGCGCATCCCGGGCATCCCGAACCGCAATCCTGGATTTCCGGCGCGTTGCATCCGCTCTCCGGTTGGGATCATGCGCTGGCACTCCTGGGCACCGGCCTGTGGGGGGCTCAATGGGGGGGACGCGTGCGCTGGGCGCTGCCTGCCGTATTCCTGGGCGCCATGGCCGCGGGGGTCCCGCTGGCAGCGGCGTTTGGGACCCTTCCGGGGCTGCAATCCCTGATCCTGGCCTCCCTGCTGGTGCTGGGCCTTGCAGTTGCCTTTGCGGTCCGGGCCCTGCTGCCGGTGGCGTCCCTGTTGGTCGGAAGCTTCGCGCTGGCGCACGGTGCCTCCCATGGATCGGAGATGGCCGCGAGTGCCCACCCTTGGATGTACGCCGCGGGGTTTCTGGCAAGCAGCGCCCTGTGGCTTGCCGCCGGGAGCGCCGTAGGCATGGCGGCCGCCCGCTGGCGCAAGGAATCGTGGCTGCGCTGGGCCGGTGTCGTTGTCGCGTTGAGTGGGATCTGGGGGCTCGCCGCCTGACCCAAAACACGCGCACAGAGTGCCAGGTCATCAGTTCGCCCCATTTTCCGAACCTCAGAAACGCACGATCTTCGTTCGCCATCTCCTTTGCGGCCATTGCGTCCCTCCGCGTGAGCCTCACGCCATGGGCGCGAAGGCCGCAATGGATTGAGGTGAGACGGGGTGGAGGCCGCCGCCCCTTTCCCATTTTCACAGGGGGAGCAAGGTTCCTTTTCTTCGCGTCCGCCGCGTGAGGCTCACGCAAGGCTCGCGAGTCACCAGGGCCGCCGCAGCGGGCTGGGGTCCCAGGGGAACGCATTGATCAGATGGCGGACCTCCCGCACGGCGCCGTCTGACAGAAGGACTTCCACCACATCAAAGCGGGCATTGATCCGACGTTCCTTCAATTGCCTCAGATAGTCTTCGGCGGTCAGGGAGAGCCGGCGGCGCTTGGCGGCGTTCACTGCGGAGGCCGGACGGGTCCATTCTTCCGAGGAGCGGGTCTTGACCTCGACGAACACCAGGCAGTCCCCGTCGCGCAGGATGAGATCAATCTCGCCGTGACGGGACTGGAAGTTCGCGGCAAGAAACTTCATTCCCGAGCGGAGGAGCGTGTCGCGGGCGGCATCCTCGCCCAGACGTCCGCGCCGCAGATGCTCCGGCAACGACTCTGGATTTGAGAGTCCCGGAATCCTGCGCAGCCAGTCGCGAAGGTTCACGGGCGGCCGGTGGCGGAAAACCAGTCGGGCGCCGCCGTCTTGAGGGGCGCGAAGCTCCGACGGTGAATGGGACACGGCCCGCAGGCCATCAGGGCCTCCAGATGCTCCGAGGTCGGATACCCCTTGTGCCGCGCGAATCCGTACCCGGGCCACCGGGCATCCGCCTCCAGCAGGATCCGATCGCGCGTCACCTTGGCGAGCACGCTGGCGGCGGCGATCGAGTAACTGCGGGAGTCCCCCCGGACCAGCGGCGTCTGCGCCACGCACAGGCTCTTCACTCGGGTGCCGTCCACCAGCGCATGCGTCGGGGGCGGACGGAGCTGCCGGAGTGCCTCATTCATGGCCCGGTGGGTGGCCTGCAGGATGTTGATTTCGTCAATGATCGGCGCTTCCACCCGGGCGATCCCGAAACGGACCGCCGGATCGGCGGTGAGCATCTCGAAGAACCGTTCGCGCTGGGATTCGGTGAGCTGCTTGGAGTCGTTGAGCTTCCGGAATTCATCCGGGATTCCGGCCCTGACCCAGCCTTCGGGCAGGATCACCGCCGCCGCAACGACGGGACCGGCCAGCGGGCCCCGCCCCGCCTCGTCCACTCCGGCGATCCAGGTCTCCCCCGCGCCCAGTAGCGCGCGCTCGTGTTGAAAACGATCGGGGTGGACTTCGGACACGGAGGCAGGCTGCGCGTGTCCCGGGGCTGCGGGCAATCGCTGAAGTTGAGGAGGGATTTTGGGGGATGGGGTGGCCGGCGAAATAAAAGGGGCCGGGCATTGCTGCCCGGCCCGCGGTGAAAGTGTCCGCACTCAATTCGACGCGCGATAGAATGTCTGCTGGGCTCCGTCGGGCACGGTGTACGGGCTGGTCGCGCCCGGCACCTCGGCATACAGGCCTCCGAGAGTGGCCGCGGATTGCAACGTGCCCGTAAAGAGGATCTGCGCGCCGGCTTCGCCAATTTGAATGCTGAGGGTGGGAGTCTGCCCGCCACCGTCCGGATAAACGACCGGGGTGTAGCCGCCCGCAGAATTCATCAGCAGGCTGTTGCCCAGGGCGGTCCAGTCCACAGCCCAGTTGAGCCCGCTGGTGAAGGCGCCGTAGTAGGCGGCGGGTGTGTAAAAGCCGTCGTCCGGCGCCGTGCGGGGAGAAGTATTGGCGGGACTGGCCGGCTCGGGGCGAGGATCCAGGACCAGCGGCACGTCGCGACTGATCCCGCGAAGCGCCGGATTGACGTTGGTCTGGTTGCCGGTGGCGGCGGCAAAGGCGGACTCCGGTCCAAAGGTGGACACGGAGAACCCAAACCACAGGTTGTCCCGCAGGAGGGGAGCGGCTCCGGTGGTGAAGTCGCTGCCGGTGATGGGAAGGCCGTTGAAGTCGGTGAAGATACCGTTGTAGAGGCCGACGTGAGTATAGGCGCGGAAGGTGAAGGCATTGTTCCCGGCACCCGTCCCGGCGCGAGCTCCGGCGCCGATCAGGGTGGCGTTG
>Ga0268299_1001501_pt1 | contig 40044 bp, 38 predicted proteins | sample NOBtaG_FD_193484 | JGI IMG/M metagenome (GOLD analysis project Ga0268299, IMG submission 193484) | Activated sludge microbial communities from bioreactor in Nijmegen, Gelderland, Netherland - NOB reactor | ecosystem: Engineered > Bioreactor > Aerobic > Activated sludge | place: Netherlands... | reverse complement strand
AATCACCTTTGTGTGAAATAGTTAACAGCACGCGCGCGGCGTTGCGCAAGGTTGCTTTCGCCCGCGGTTGCGTTCAGATGCTGCGGGCTATATCTAGGGCGCGGCTTTATTAGGACAGCAGAACTGTCATAGCGATGGATCATCTCGACTGGCTCGAAGCGCAGAGCGTCTACATCCTGCGCGAAGCCTTCAACCGCATCGACAAGCTCGCCATGCTCTGGTCCCTGGGCAAGGACAGCAATGTCATGGTCTGGCTGGCGAAGAAGGCGTTCTTCGGCCATGTGCCGTTCCCGGTCATGCACATCGACACCGAGAAGAAGTTCCCGGAGATGTACGCCTTCCGCGACCGCTATGTGCGGGAGTGGAACCTGAACCTGATCGCCGACAAATGCCCGCCGGTCGAGGAGACCGACCCCAGCCTGCCGCCGGCCGCGCGCTCGGCCGCGCGCAAGACGCTGGGCCTGAAGAACGCCATCGCGAAGTATGGCTTCAACGGCATCATCGCCGGCATCCGCCGCGACGAGGAGGCGGTGCGGGCGAAGGAGCGCGTGTTCAGCCCGCGCGGCGAGAGCGGCCAGTGGGATTTCCGCGATCAGCCGCCGGAATTCTGGGACTATTTCAACACCGATCTGCCGCCGGGGACGCATCTGCGCGTGCATCCGCTGCTGCATTGGACTGAGATCGACATCTGGCGCTACATCGCGCGAGAAGGGATCCCGGTGGTCGAGCTCTATTTCGCCAGGAACGGCAAGCGCTACCGCTCGCTCGGCGACCAGGACATCACATTTCCGGTCGACAGCAACGCCAACACGGTTGAGGAGATCATCGCCGAGCTGGAGACGACCCGCGCGCCGGAGCGCGCCGGCCGCGCCATGGATCGCGAGACCGAGGACGCCTTCGAGCGTCTGCGCGCGACCGGGTATATGTGAGCGCAACCGTGACCAGCACCGAACGCGACCTCATGCGCATCGTCATCGTCGGCCATGTCGACCACGGCAAGTCGACGCTGGTCGGCCGCCTGTTCCACGACACCGGCTCGCTACCCGACGGCAAGCTGGAGCAGATCCAGGCGATGTGCGAGCGGCGCGGCATGCCGTTCGAATGGGCCTTCCTGATGGACGCCTTCCAGTCGGAACGCGACCAGGGCATCACCATCGACACGGCGCAGATCTGGTTCAAGACGCCGAAGCGCGATTACACCATCATCGACGCGCCCGGCCATCGCGAGTTCATCAAGAACATGATCACCGGCGCCGCCGCCGCGGATGCCGCGATCATGCTGATCGACGCCAGCCAGGGCATCCAGCAGCAATCGCGCACCCATGCCTTCCTGCTCAACCTGCTGGGGATCCAGCAGATCATCGTCGTCGTCAACAAGATGGACCTGGTCGATTGCGACGAGAGCCGCTTCGATGCGATCAAGAACGAATACGTCCGCTATCTGGGCGAGATCGGCATCGCGCCGAGCTTCGTCATCCCGGCGATCGCGCGCGACGGCGACAACATCATGCACCGGTCCGATCGCATGGGGTGGTATCGCAATGCCACGCTGGTTGCCGCGCTCGACAGCTTCCGCAGCTCGGGCGAGCTCGCGCACCTGCCTCTGCGCCTGCCGATCCAGGACGTCTACAAGTTCGACGACCGCCGCATCATCGCGGGCCGCGTGTTGAGCGGCCGGCTGCGCGTGGGCGACAGGCTGCTGTTCTCTCCCTCCAACAAGAGCGCGCGGGTCAAGACCATCGAGGCCTGGCACGCCGCGGCGCCGCAGGAGGCCGGGCCGGGCGAATCGATCGGCATCACCATCGACGAGCAGCTGTTCCTCGAGCGCGGCGAGATCGCCAGCCACGAGGATGAGCCGCCGATCGAGACCAACGTCTTCCGTGGCCGCCTTTTCTGGCTCGGCCGCGCGCCGCTGCAGCAGGGCGGCGCCTATCGCCTGCGCCTGCAGACGCGCGAAGTTCCGGTGATCGTGGAGCGGGTCGAGGCGGTGCACGATCCCGACGCGCTCAGTCAATGTCCGGCCGAGAGGGTCGAGCGCAACGAGATCGCCGACGTGGTGCTGCGCTCCTATGCCATGCTGGCGGTGGACGAGGCGACGCAGAATCCGAAGACCGGCCGCTTCGTGCTGACCGACGGCGCCAACATCCTGGCCGGCGGCGCCATCAGCATGCGCGACTATCCCGACCAGCGCCGCCTGGTGACGGTGAAGTCGACCAACATCACCGCGGTCGCGCACCGCATCACCGCGGAGCAGCGCGCGCTGCGTCACGGCCATACCGGTGGCGTACTATGGTTCACCGGGCTTTCCGGGGCCGGCAAATCGACCATCGCCATGGCGGTGGAGCAGGAGCTGTTCCGCCGCGGCTACCAGGTCTATGTGCTCGATGGCGACAATGTGCGCCACGGCCTCAACGCCAATCTCGGCTTCTCGCCCGAGGACCGCGCCGAGAATATCCGCCGTGTCGGCGAGGTCGCGGCGCTGTTCGCCGATTCCGGACAGATTGTGGTGACCGCCTTCATCTCGCCCTATCGTGCCGACCGGCGGCGTGCGCGTCAGGCGGCCGGCAACGGATTCCACGAGATCTACATCAAGGCCAGCCTCGCGACCTGCGAGCAACGCGATCCCAAGGGCCTCTACCGCCGCGCGCGCAGCGGCGAGATCGCGGAATTCACCGGCGTTACCGCGCCCTACGAGGCGCCGGAAGCCGCCGAACTCACCATCGAGACGGATTCGCTGTCGGTCGACGAAAGCGTCGCCGCCGTGCTCGCGTACGTCGAGCGGAATTTCCGCAAAACGCGCTGACCCTCCGGTGTGAGTCCGAGATCCCGCCGGCACCCCCTAAGCGCATGAAAAGTTGCAAAAATTTGTCAAAGATTCTTTGCGCTTGCGAGTCCGAAACCGGCTGCATAAGGTGCGATCGTAACGAAGCGCGCGGAGACTGGTTAAGAAATCATTAACTCCGCCGCAACAGGGGTGGTTCGACGCACCTGAATTGAATTGCAGCAGCTCCGCTGCCCGTGGGTTGAGGGACCCCAGGGTTGCGGCGGGGCATTTTGTTCGATGCTTCATCCTGTTTGGGGGTATGGCAGCGATGAATGATCTGAAGATGAAAATTGCTGGCTTCGTTCGGCGCTGGTTCGCGCCGCGCGAAATCATCGTTCGCACCAGCGGCCGCATCCAGTTCATCTGTCTCTCGACGCGCGCGCAGCTGATCGCCGCCACCGTATTGGGCGGCGTGGTGCTCGGCGCCCTCGGCGCCTCGGTGAACCTGGCGCTCGAACAGCTCAACCAGTATTCCCGCGACATCGCGGTGCGCCAGGCCGAGTCTGCCTACAACGAATTGCTGACTGCGTTCGGCGATTACGTGGCGCGCGCCGGCGATACCATCGCGGCGGCGGATGCCGAGGTCGCGGCGCTGGCTGCGCGCAACGCGCCGGCGGGCAGCGGCGGCGCGCCGATCATCGCGCCCGAAACCATGATGGCGAGCATCGCCGAACGCGGCGACGCGGCGCTGAAGGACGCCTTGCGCGATCGCCTGTCCGCCTTCGAGACTGACCTGCGCACCGTGTCCGAGCGCAACAAGTCGCTGGTGGCCGAACTCTCCAACGTGAAGCGCGAATTGCAGCAGGTGGAGTTCGAGCGCGACGCCGCCATCGAGGCGCGCCAGGCCAAGGCCGCGCAGCTGGCTGAGGAGATCAGCAAGTCACGCCTGCTCAGCAATCGCGGCGATGCGCTGCAGCGCCAGCTGGCCGATGCGACCGAGCGCGGCGCCACCTCCGAAAGCCGCATCAACGCCCTCAACATGAAGGTCGTGGCGCTCGAGGCCGAGCTTGCCGGCACCAACCGGCGCGCCGACGACATCGCCCTGCAGGCGCGGCAGCTGACCGCGGCCCTGAGCGCGGCGGTCGAGCAGCGCAACCGCCTGCAGAGCGATCGCGCCAACCTGTCCGGCACCATCGGCGACCTCAAGTCGCAGTTGGTCGCGCTGCAGGAGAGCCAGGCAAGCTTCGTCTCCGACCTCGCGGCGCGCGCGCGCGACAACGTCGACGTGATGGAAAAGACCGTCGCCATGACCGGCCTCGACGTCGAGAAGCTGCTGGCCGACGTGGCGGCGCAGACGCCCGGCCAGGGCGGCCCCTATATCCCGGCTTCGCTCGATTCCGGCGACGCGGGCGGCCAGAAGCTGATGGCCAGCGTCGAGACCCTCGGCGACGAGGTCGAGCGCTGGGAGCGGCTGCAGGTCATCCTGCGCTCGCTGCCGCTGACCGCGCCGATCGACAGCTACTATGTCTCAAGCTCCTATGGCACCCGCACCGACCCCTTCAACGGCAAGCGCGCGCTGCATGAAGGCATCGACATGGTGGGCAAGCTGCGCTCAGAAGTACTGGCGACCGCTCCGGGCACGGTAATTTTTGCCGGGTGGAAGGGCGGCTACGGCCGGGTGGTCGAAGTCGACCACGGGCTCGGCATCGTCACGCGCTACGCGCACCTCTACGCGATCGACGTGAAGGTCGGCGATGTCGTGGATTATCGGCAAATCATCGGCAAGCTCGGCAGCTCCGGCCGCAGTTCTGGACCGCATGTCCATTTCGAGGTACGATATGCCGGTAAGCCCCTCGACCCGATGGGCTTCTTGAAGGCGGGCCGCTATGTTTTCAAAGGGTAGCAAGACGAGCCAGACTCCCAGCGGCGGCGAGGCCGCCCGGTCGACGCTCAAGAGTTCTGTTCCTTCCATTATCAGCGCGGATTTGCGCATCAACGGCGACCTGATCTGCAGCGGCGACGTGCAGGTCGATGGCTGGGTCGAAGGCGACATCCAGAGCCGCAACATTGTGATCGGCGAAGGCGCCACCGTGCAGGGTGGCCTGCAGGCCGAGACGGTCAGGGTCTGCGGCGTCGTTAACGGCCAGATCAAGGCCGATTCCGTTATCCTGGAAAAGACCGCCAAGGTCACCGGCGACGTGCTGCACAAGACCCTCGCCATGGAGCAGGGTGCCTCGCTCGAAGGCATGTGCAAACGGCTGGACGGTTCGGTCTCCGCCCCCGGCGTCAAGCCGGGCGAAGCCAAGACCGAAGCCAAGGCCGGCGAGACCAAGAGCCCCGAAGCCAAGCCGGGCCTCGGCACGCCGGCGACCGGCTCGGTTTTCGCCAAGACGAGCTGAGCTGATTCTTCCTCGATTTTCGGGATCGCGGCGCGGGGCGCGCGCTGCGCCCTAATCCGCCTTGTCCAGCGCCCGGCGCAGCATGTCGTCGTCGATATTGCCGCCGGAAGCGACGATGACGATGTTGTCGACGGGCCGCGGCACGCGGCCCTGCAGCGCGGCGGCGAGACCCACGACCCCGCCCGGCTCCAGCACCAGCTTCATCCAGCGCGCGGCGAAGGCGATCGCCGAAAGCGCCTCGTCGTCGCTGGCGGTGAGCGCACCGGCGAGCAGCCGGCGGTTGATTTCGAAGGTGATGAGGCCGGGGCTCTTGGACATCAGCGCGTCGCAGATCGAGCGCGCCGGGCCGCTGTTCTCCAGCCGCTGCCCCGCCGCCAGGGATCGGGCGGTGTCGTCGAAATCCCTGGGCTCGCAGGCGAAGACGCGCGCCGCCGGATGCTGGGCCTTGACCGCGGTGGCGATGCCGGAGACGAGCCCGCCGCCGCTGCAAGGGGCCAGCACCACATCCGGCTTGAGGCCGAGCTGCGCCATGTCCGCGACGATCTCCAGCCCGATGGTGCCCTGGCCGGCGATGATTGCCGGATCGTCATAGGGCGGCACCACGACGTAGCCCTTGTCGCGCGCGATGCCGCGCGCGATGGCCTCGCGGTCCTCCCTGTAGCGGTCGTAGGTCACCACTTCGGCGCCCAAGGCACGCGTATTGTCGAGCTTGATGCGCGGCGCGTCCGCGGGCATCACGATGATCGCCTTTACGCCCCGCAGCGCGGCGGCGGCGGCGACACCCTGGGCATGGTTGCCGGAGGAAAAGGCGACCACGCCCGGAACGGCGCCGGCCTCTTCGGCCGTGCGGATCTTGTTGTAGGCGCCGCGGAACTTGAACGAGCCGGTGATCTGCAGGCATTCCGGCTTCACGAAGGCGCGGCAGCCGAGGCGGCGGTCGAGCTCGGGAAAGCGCAGCAGCGGCGTGCGCTGGGCGTGGCCCGCCAGACGATTCGCCGCCGCCTGGACGTCGCCGAGGGTGGGGAGGCCGGCGGCGGCTTGGTCGGTTGCCGGGTCAGTTCTTGCTTGCAAGGCCGAGATCCTCCGCGAGACCCAGTCCGGCGACGCCCTGGTTCAGCCGGGCGCGATAGATCTGGGTGTTTTCCAGCACCCGCATGACATAGTTCCGGGTCTCGTCGAAGGGAAGCGATTCGATCCAGTCGATGACGTCGACCCCGCGCTGGCGCGGGTCGCCATAGGTGTAGATCCAGTCGCGGGCACGGCTCGGGCCGGCATTGTAGGCGGCGGCCATCAGCACGTAGGACCCGCCGAAGCGGTCCAGCAGCTCATCGACATAGGCGCGCCCCAGCGTGACGTTGTAGTTGGGGTCGCTGGTCAGCTTCTTTTCCGCGAACTTGACACCGGCCTTCTTGGCGACGCCCTTGGCCGTCGAGGGCAGCAGCTGCATCAGCCCGCGCGCCCCGGCGGAAGACACGGCCCCGGCGTCAAAGGCGCTTTCCTGTCGGATCAGACCCAGGATCAGCGCCGGCTCGGGGTTCTTGCCCTCCGGCAGCTTGATGACGGGATAGAGGTAGTCGATCATCTCCACGCCGCGGGTGCGCGCCTCCTTGGCGACGGCGACGGCGAAATCGCGGCGGTTGATCTCGCTGGCGAGGCCGGCCACCAGCTGGTACTCGGCCGGCTTGGTGCTGAGCTCCATCAGCTTGGTGAGGAAGAGGCGCGTGCGGCTGCCTTCGCCTACGGCGGTCAGCTGGCGCACCACGCGCACCAGCTCCTTCTTCTCGAAGATTTGCTTCTCCTTGGCGGAGGGCTTGGGCGTGCCGGCGAGGCGGATCTCGCGCTTGTCGGCGAGGCGCAGAGCGGCCACTTGGCCATAGAAGCTGGTGATGCCCTTGGCGGCGGCCTTGTACCAGTCCTGCGCCTTGGCCACGTCGCCCATCTGCTCGGCCGCGCGGCCGGCCCAATAGGCGCCGCGCGACTGCGAAATGATCGAGGTGGTGCCAGCATAGAGCGCCGTGAAATGCCGCATCGCGGTCGGCGCGTCGTCGAGGAAGCGGAGGGCGATCCAGCCGGCGAGGAACTCGCCCTCGGCGAAGGCCTCGCCCGAATCCGAGCCGTGCGCGGCAGCCAAACGATAGGCGGTGGAGACGTTGCCGGCGTCGAGCGATCCGCGCGCCGCGCGTTTCAGCTCCGCCCACATGAGGTCGGGCTTGGGCACGTTCTGCGGCGGGGGGTCGAGAAGCGCGGCCGCCTGCTCGAACCGGTCCTGGCGCCGCGCATAGCGCGCGCGCTCGAAGATAAGGCCCGGATCGTTGCGCAGGGATTGCGGCACCGCGGCGACGGCCGAGGCGGCGTCCTTCGCCTGGTCGGCCAGCTTCATGCGGGCGCGCGCCAGGGCCTGGTGGTCCTTATCCACCCGCGGCATCTGGCGCAGGATGGCGTCGTGCTCGTTCTCCCACAGCAGCCGGTCGAGCCGCGCCCAATGCTGCTTGTTGTGGAGGAGGTGGCCAAAGCGCTTGAGGAATTCCTGCTCATTTTCGCGGCTGAAGCTGCGTGTCGTCCAGGCGATCTCAACCACCCGCTCGGCGCGCTTGTCCTGGCGCGTCGCCAGCAGGGCGCCGGCCAGGCGCATCGCCCCTTCCGCCGTACTCGGCTCACGCTCGCCGAACCATTGCAGCACCTCCTGCGGTTTCAGGCTCTCCGGCATGGCGCGCTCGGCCTGCTGGGTCAGGGTGTAGCGCAGCGGCCAATCGGGATTGGCCTTGAGGAAGGCGACCATTTCCTTGTAGTCGCGTCCCGGGCCGGGCCGCGTCAGGTCGAGCCAGAGGATGACCTTAGCCAGGAGCGGGTCCTTGGCCGTGGCGGCGATCCGCCGGGCTTCCTTCCAGCGATCCTTGTCCGCCGCGCCGAAGGCCTCCTTGTAGCGGGCGATGTCCTTGGCGCTAAGCCCGGCCGATTCGGCCGCCGCCGCCGGAACGAGGCCAGCGACAACCGCCGCCAGCCCCAGCAGACAGGCGAGAAAAGCCAGGAATTGCCGCACTTTGACCCTCTTAACCATAACGCTCCGGCATTTTAGTGGGCGCCGCCCGCTGCCGCAAATCCCGGATCGGTCGCGCCTCGCCCGGGCAGCGGCGGCTGTGGCGGAGTGGACCCGCCGGCGGCCCGCCAGGATCGCCGCATTATGGTGACCAAATCGTTATCATTGGCTTGAAAGCCGGGCGGGGGCATGGCAATTCTCGCCCTTCGCGCCAGATCCGTGCATTTCGTCACACCCGGACCGGCGGTGTTTGAAAAAGGCAGCCCGACATGGCGATTTTCCAAGGTTCGATCACCGCTCTGATCACCCCCTTCAAGGACGGCAAGGTCGACGAGAAGGGCTTCCAGGATTTCGTCGCCTGGCAAATCGCCGAGGGCATCGACGGGGTGGTGCCCTGCGGCACCACCGGCGAATCGCCGACGCTGTCCCATGCCGAGCACAAGCGGGTGGTCGAGCTCTGCGTCGAGGTGGCGAAGGGCAAGGTCCCCGTCATCGCCGGCACCGGCTCCAACTCCACGGACGAGGCGATCGACCTGACCCAGCACGCGGAGCAGGCCGGCGCCGACGCGGCGCTGATCGTGCTGCCCTATTACAACAAGCCGACGCCGGAAGGGCAGTACCAGCACTTCAAGGCGATCCACGACGCCACAAATCTCCCCATCTTCATTTACAACGTTCCGCCGCGCAGCGCGGTCGACATGAACGTCGACACCATGGCGCGGCTGGCCAAGCTGCCGCGCATCGTGGGCGTGAAGGACGCGACCGCGGACCTGTGCCGCCCGATCCGCACCAAGCTCGCCATCGACAAGGAGTTTTGCATGCTCTCCGGCGAGGACGGCACCGCGTTGCCGTTCCTGGCCCAGGGCGGGGTGGGCTGCATCTCGGTCACCTCCAACGTGGCGCCGCGGCTGACTGCCGAGATGCACCGGGCCTGGCGCGCGGGCGACCTCAAGACGGCCATGCAGATCAACGAGCGGCTGATGCCGGTCACCGACGCGATGTTCTGCGAGACCAGCCCCGGCCCGGTGAAATACGCCGCCAGCCTGCTCGGCCGTTCCTCGGCGGAGTTGCGCCTGCCGCTGGCGCCGATCGCCGAGACTTCGCGCCAGAAGGTGAAGGCGGCGATGACCAAGGCCGGCCTGGTCAACTGAGCCTGATCAATTGAACACGCGATTGATCCGGCGCATCGGACGGTCATGAAGACATGGCGCGAGATCCCAGCACCCAGCGCTTCGCGGCGCAGAACCGCAAGGCGCGCCACGACTACCTGATCGAGGACACGATCGAGGCCGGCATGATGCTGACCGGCTCCGAGGTGAAGACCCTGCGCCTGGGCCGCGCCTCGATCGCCGAGGCCTTCGCGGCGGAGAAGAACGGCGAGTTCTTCCTGTTCAACGCCTATTTCCCGGAATACGAGGGCGCCAGCCATTTCGGCCACCAGCCGCGCCGGGCGCGCAAGCTGCTGCTGCGCAAGCGCGAGATCGACAAGCTGATCGGCCTGACCCAGCGCGCCGGCCTCACCCTGATCCCGCTGTCGATCTATTTCAACGAGCGCGGCATCGCCAAGGTCGAGCTCGGCCTCGCCAAGGGCAAGCGCAAGGTCGACAAGCGCGCGGCGGAGAAGGAGCGCGACTGGAAGCGCGAGCAGTCGCGGCTCTTGAGCCACCGCACGAAAGACCAGTGAGCGCGCTCACCGTCATCGGCTTCGACGCCGACGACACGCTCTGGCACAACGAGCGCGTCTTTCGCCTGATCGAGGACCGCTTTGCGGCGCTGCTGGGCGAACATGCGCCGGCCGAGGATATCAGCCGCCGCCTGCTGGCGGCGGAGCGGCGCAACCTGGAGCTCTACGGCTACGGCATCAAGGGCTTCACCCTGTCGATGATCGAGACCGCGCTGGAGGTGACGGAGGACAGGGCTTCCGCCGCCGCGATCCGGGAGATTCTCGATGCCGGCCGCGACATGATGCGCCATCCGGTGGAGATCTTCCCCGGCGTGCGCGAGACGCTGGAGGCGCTGCGCGACGCCTACCGGCTCGTCGTCATCACCAAGGGCGACCTGTTCGACCAGGAGCGCAAGCTCGCCGCTTCCGGGCTCGGTGAGCTGTTTGATGCGGTCGAGATCGTCAGCGACAAGAACGCGGCGACATACCGCCGGCTCTTCTCGCGCCACGGCGCCGGCGCGGAGAGTGCCATGATGATCGGCAATTCGGTCAAATCCGACATATTGCCGGCGATCGAAGCGGGGAGTTGGGGCGTGCATGTGCCCTACCACATCACCTGGGCGCTCGAGCACGCCGAGGCCCCGGTCGACCACCCGCGCTTCAAGCGGGTGACGCATCTGCGGGAAATCGCTACGCTGCTCGCGGAAATCGCCGCTCGCTGAGTCGCTTGTGCCGGAGACGGGGGAAACATGAAGATCCGCGAAGCCACGCCGGCCGATGCCGGCGCGATCAAGCTGATGATCCGCGAGCTGGTCGCCTATGAGGGCATCAGCGCCGAACTTAACTTCACCGTCGAGCAGCTGGCGGCGGCGCTGACCGGAACGCCGCCGAAGCTCCATGCCTTGGTCGCCGAGGATGCCGAGGGCGTCGCCGGCTTCGTCACCTATACCATCGACTTCATGCTGTGGACCGGCGGCGACATCCTGCGCATCGACGACCTCTTCGTGCGCGAGCGGGCGCGCGGCGCCGGGGCCGGCACGGCGCTGATGGCGCGCATCGCCGAGATCGCCATCGATGCCGGGGTGCCCTGCCGCTGGGAGATCGAGGTGCCGAATGCCCGTGCGCAGCGTTTCTATGCCACGCTCGGCGCCGAGATCCGCGACAAGAAGATCGCCCGCTGGAGCCTCATGGCGATGCGCGCCGCGCTGGCGAAGCTCAGCCGGTCCTCCACCTAGCGGTCAGCGTTCGGTCATGCTCGATCGCTAGCGTGCCCCGGCCAGTCGGGGCTGCGGCGACCCGACTCGCCGAACCCAATGCGCCCGCGGGAGGACGCGACCGTGCTTTCAACCCAGCATATCCATCCGATGCTCGTGCATTTCCCCATCGTGCTTGTCTTGCTCCTGGCAACCTTTGACGCCGTCGCCACCTTGCGCGGCGTGCCGGTGACGGGGCGGAGCGCGGCGGGCAATGCCTCGACCGGCCTTGCAATCCTGCTCGGCATCTCCGCCATAGCCACCTACGTGTTCGGCGATATGGCACTCGAATACGCTGAGGCGGGCGGCTTTCACAGCGACATCGCCGAGGCCCACGAGGGCCTGGGCGAAGCGGCGGCGGCCGCCTTCGCCGTCTGGGCCATTCTGCGCGCCGTCGCCTGGTGGCGGAATGCGCAGGTGCGAGGCGCCGGCGCGGCCGGCGTCGCGCTACTGGAGATCGCCGGAGCCGCGCTGGTCCTGACGGCGGCCTATCTTGGCGGCCAACTGGTCTACGGCCTGGGGGTCAACGTCACGATGGGCGCCGCCGGCGGCTGAGCGCGATCGAGCCTAGGCGCCAAGGGCCAGCCTCGCCTTGCCCACCACGTCCCTGAACATCGCCGGGGTCAGGCGGTTGGTGTTGGTGTTGTAGCGGGAGCAGTGATAGCTGTCGAACAGCACGCGGCCCTCCGGCAGAGCGTGCCGCGCGCCGTGGCCGAACTTGGCGGCGGATTTCCTGAGGCCGCTGGCGACCAGCACGGCGTCATGGGCGATCGAGCCGAGTGCCAGGACGACCTTGAGCCGGGGCATGGCGGCAAGCTCGCTCTGCAGGAAGCGGTTGCAGACCCGGATCTCCTGCGGCGTCGGCTTGTTCTCCGGCGGCACGCATTTCACCGCGTTGGAAATGCGGCAATCGACCAGCTCCAGCCCGTCATCGGGGCGCCGGTCGTAGGTTCCGCGGGCCAAGCCGAATTCCAGCAGGGTGGCGTAGAGCAGGTCGCCGGCATAGTCGCCGGTGAAGGGGCGGCCCGTGCGGTTCGCCCCCTGCAGCCCGGGCGCCAGGCCGACGACGAGCAGCCCAGCCTGCGGCGGGCCGAAGGGCATCACCGGGGCGTTGTGCCAGTCGGGATACTTGGCGCGGGCCTTGGCGCGGAACTCGGCAAGGCGCGGGCAGAGTGGGCAATCCAACGGCGGCAGGTCGAGCGCGGGCATCTTCATGCCCGCACTCTAACCCATGCATCCGATTCAGGAAGCCACGCGACGGCCGTCAGGCCTCGGCGTCGCTCGTCTCGCTGGTGACCGCCGCGGCGGTGTGGTGGGAATGGCTCGCCTGCGAGCGCGGATTGGCGTGCTGGCGGGCGATCAGGCTGGAGAGTTCCTCCAGCTCGATGAAATTGTCGGCCTGGCGGCGCAGCTCGTCGGCCACCATCGGCGGCTGCGAGCGGATGGTGCTGACCACCGAGACGCGAACACCCTTGCGCTGCACCGCCTCGACCAGGCGGCGGAAATCGCCGTCGCCGGAGAACAGCACCACATGGTCGAGATGCTGCGCCATCTCCAGCACGTCGATGGCGAGCTCGATGTCCATGTTGCCCTTGATTTTCCGGCGGCCCATGGAATCCGTGTATTCCTTGGTCGGCTTGGTCACCATGGTGAAGCCGTTATAGTCGAGCCAGTCGACCAGCGGGCGCAGCGGCGAGTATTCCTGGTCCTCTACCAGAGCGGTGTAGTAGAAGGCGCGGATCAAGTGGCACTTGTCCTGGAACTGCTTCAGCAGGCGCTTGTAATCGATATCGAAGCCCAAAGCCCGGGCGGCGGCGTGCAGATTGGCGCCGTCGATGAACAGAGCGACGCGCTCGTTGGGGTAGAATCGGCTAAGCATGAGACCCTCGCAAAATGACATTTCGCCCCCTGGCCCTCGGGGCGGAATAGTGTTGGGACCTGTCGAGGATGAACCGGAAACCGTTTAAACGGTCCAAAAGCCAGGCTCGCCCCCGCAGCCTTACGCCTGGACCCCGATGCCACTCCATCCCGAGAGCCAGCGTCAAGGCCGTACCCAGAGTCGTAATGGGACAATTTATGGACGATCCGGCCAATGCTTGACGATCTATACATTGGGTTAGGTGCCAACCTGCCACATCCACAATTCGGTCTACCCCGGGCAACGCTGGAGCATGTTTTGACCCTGCTTCCAGGCTTGGGCATCCGCATCCTGCGGCGATCGCGCTGGTACGAATCCGCACCCGTCCCGGTTTCAGATCAGCCCTGGTATGTGAACGGGGTGATCCAGGCCGAGGCCGATCTGGCGCCGGGAGAGGTCCTGGCACGGCTGCACCGGATCGAGGCCGAGCTTGGCCGGGCGAGGGGCGCGCGCAACGCCGCCCGTTCGGTGGATCTTGATATCCTGGCCATTGGGAACTTGATCCTGGATGGTCCGGAGCCCCCGATCGTCCCGCATCCCCGGATGGCGGAGCGGGCCTTCGTGCTGCTGCCACTGGCGGAGATTGCCCCGGATTGGCGCCATCCGGTGACCGGCCTGGCGATTTCCGAGCTGATCCGGCGCCTGCCCCGCGAGCAGGTCACCCGACCCCTGCAGGATTCGCCGGTGTCGCCCGCTTGAAGGAGAGCCGATATTAAGTTAGGAACAACCAATTAGCCCAATTCCTGGAGGCGTTTGAAGAATGGCCCGCGTTACCGTTGAAGATTGCGTCCTGAAGGTGCCGAACCGGTTCCAGCTCGTCCTGCTGGCCGCCCACCGGGCGCGCGAAGTCTCGGCCGGCTCCCAGCTGACCATCGACCGCGACAATGACAAGAACCCGGTCGTGGCGCTGCGCGAGATCGCCGACACCACCATCGACCTCGACAACCTCCGCAATGCGGTGGTCAAGGGGCTGCAGCGGCAGGTCGAGACCGACGAGCCGGAGGAGGAGGGTGCGGGCTTCGGCGTCGGCGCCGGCGATCTGCTGGCCGAGATGCAGCAGGCCCAGATCAGCAAGGAAGAGGCGGAAGACGCCGATCTGTCGATCGAAGGCGAGTTCGAGGACGCGGCCATCGCGGACGAGGAGTAGTCGCGAGGGTCAACCGGCGGAAACAGCCGGAGTCAAGAAACGGGATCAAAGGGCAGGGTTGTTGAGCGAGGCGCCGAACGAAGCGTGACCCCTAAACCCATAACGGGCGCAACCGATCAGCCCAAGCCGATGATTAGACAGTTTGAACTGGTCGAACGCGTAAAAGCCTATGATCCAGGCGCGGATGAGGACATGCTCAACCGCGCCTATGTTTTTTCCATGAAGGCGCATGGCTCGCAATCGCGGGCCTCGGGTGACCCGTATTTCTCGCATCCGCTCGGCGTCGCCGAGATCCTGACGCGCCTCAAGCTCGATGCCGCCTCGATCGTCACCGGCCTGCTGCACGACACGGTCGAGGACACCGAGGCGACGCTGCACGAGATCGAGGGCCTGTTCGGCAAGGAGATCGGGCAGCTGGTCGACGGCGTGACGAAGCTGTCGCGCCTGGAGCTGCAATCGGACCACACCAAGCACGCGGAGAATTTCCGCAAACTGGTGCTGGCGATGTCGAACGACATCCGCGTGCTGCTGGTGAAGCTGGCCGACCGCCTGCACAACATGCAGACGCTGAACTTCATCAAGGACCCGGAGAAGCGCCGCCGCATCGCGCTGGAGACGCTCGAGATCTACGCGCCGCTCGCCGAGCGCATGGGCATGCACGAGATCAAGGACGAGCTGGAGAACCTCTCCTTCGCCGAGGTCTATCCGGAGGCCTATGCCTCGATCGTGCAGCGCCGCGCCTTCCTGCGCGAGCAGGGCACCGGGCATGCCGACCAGATCATCCAGGAGCTCGGCAAGGTGCTGGCCGATGGCGGTGTCGAATGCGCCGTGTCCGGCCGGGAGAAGACGCCCTATTCGATCTGGCGCAAGATGCAGAAGAAGCGCATGGAGTTCGAGCAGCTCTCGGACATCATGGCCTTCCGCATCATCGTGCCCGACATCACCGCCTGCTACCAGGCCTTGGGCGTCATCCACGGCCGCTATTCGATGATCCCGGGCCGCTTCAAGGACTACATCTCGACGCCGAAGCCGAACAACTATCGGTCGATCCATACCGGCGTGATCGGCCCGTTTCGCAGCCGCATAGAGATCCAGATCCGCACCCGCGATATGCACGAGATCGCCGAACTGGGCGTCGCCGCGCATTGGCAATACAAGCAGGGCCGCCCGCAGCTGGAAGGCCGGCAGTACCGCTGGCTGCGCGAATTGCTCGACATCCTGGAGCACGCCGCCGGGCCGGAGGAGTTCCTCGAGAACACCAAGCTGGAGATGTTCCAGGACCAGGTGTTCTGCTTCACGCCCAAGGGCGATTTGATCGCCCTGCCGCGCGGCGCCACGCCGGTGGACTTCGCCTATGCGGTGCATACCGAGGTCGGCAACACCTGCGTCGGCGCCAAGATCAACGGCCGCATCGTGCCGCTGCGGAGCGAGCTGCACAACGGCGACCAGGTCGAGGTCGTCACCTCGCGCGCGCAGACGCCGTCGCCGACCTGGGAGCGCTTCGTCGTCACCGGCAAGGCGCGCGCCTGCATCCGCCGCTACATCCGCACCCAGCAGCGCACCCAATATGTCGAACTGGGCCGCGCCATGATGCAGAAGGAATTCCAGCACGAAGGCTACGAATACGCCGACAAGGCGCTGGACGGGGTGCGCAAGAAGTTCAAGGCCGAGGAGACCGAGGACCTGCTGGCGCAGATCGGCGAAGGCATGCTCGGCGCACGCGAGGTGCTGAACGCCGTCTTCCCCGGCATCCGCCAGCCAACGGCACCGGAGAAGGTGGTGCCGATCGGCCGCCAGCGCGCCAAATCGGCCAAGGGGGGCGGCAAGGGCAATGCCATCCCGATCCGCGGGCTCATCCCCGGCATGGCGATGCATTTCGCCGGCTGCTGCCATCCGCTGCCCGGCGACCGCATTGTCGGCATCGTCACCACGGGCAAGGGGGTAACCATCCACACCATCGATTGCGAGACGCTGGAAAGCTTCGCGGACACGCCCGAGCGCTGGCTCGATGTCGCCTGGGACCAGGACCCCAACGGCGTCGAGCAGCATGTCGGCCGCCTCGCCGTCGTCATCACCAACCAGCCGGGCAGCCTGGGCAGCCTGACCACGGTCATCGGCAAGAACGCCGGCAACATCTCAAACCTCAAGATCACCAACCGCTCGATCGATTTCTTCGAGGTGCTGGTCGACGTCGAGGTGAAGGACGTGCGGCACTTGACCAACATCATCGCCGCCCTGCGCGCGACGCCGGCGATCAGCTCGGTCGATCGGGCAAGGGGGTAGGTGATTCATGAACTCGATCTTCGTGCTACTCCGTCCGTCATCCCAAGGCTTGGCCTTGGGATCCACGAGTTTGCCTGCCAACGTTTGGTCTCGCCCGATGAAACTCGTGGATGGCAAGGCCAAGCCTTGCCATGACGGCATTGAATGCGGAGCCAGCCTGCTCCGGGCGCTGACATGATCCTCGGCATCGGCAACGACATCATCGACATAAGGCGCATCGAGGAGTCGATCGCGCGCTGGGGCGACCGGTTCCTCGACCGCGTCTTCACCGATGTCGAGCGGGCGAAATCCGATCGCCGCGCCAATCGCGCCGCCTCCTACGCCAAGCGCTTCGCCGCCAAGGAGGCCTGCAGCAAGGCGCTCGGCACCGGGCTGCGCGCCGGCGTCTTCTGGCGCGACATGGGGGTGGTCAACCTGCCCTCGGGCAAGCCCACCTTGCGGCTCACGGGTGGCGCGCTGCTGCGGCTGCAGGCGATCACGCCGCCGGACCGCATCGCGCAGATCGACCTCACCATCACCGACGACTTCCCGCAGGCCCAGGCGATCGTGATCATCTCCGCCTATCCGAATAACGGCGGATGATCGTTTTTTCGGGCAAGTCCCTGAAACAAGCCATGAAAATGCGCCCGGACTTTCTTGACTTTGGGCGCCCCTGCTGGCTTGATCGGGCCCGGCCGGGGCGGCCCTGAGTCCAGCGCGCAAACCAAGAAAGCCACATGTCACGCAAACCTTCCGGCGCCTTCGGCGAGCTTTGGGAAATCGTCAAGACCCTGTTCTGGGCCGGTGTGATCGCCATCGTGATCCGCACCTTCGCCTATGAGCCGTTCAACATTCCCTCGACCTCGATGGTGCCGACGCTGCTGGTGGGCGACTACCTGTTCGTCTCCAAGAGCGCCTTCGGCTACAGCAAGTATTCCTTTCCCGGCGGCCTGGTGCCGGTGGAGGGCCGCATCTGGGAGGGCGAGCCCAAGCGCGGCGACGTCGTGGTGTTCCGGCCGCCGGGAGAGCCGGAGACGGATTTCATCAAGCGCGTGATCGGCCTGCCCGGCGACCGGGTCCAGGTGCGCCAGGGCCGCCTCTATATCAACGACGCGATGGTGGAGCGGCAGCGGGTCGAGGATTACGTCGACCCCGACCGGCCCAACCTGCCGCCGGTGCCGCAATACCTGGAGACACTGCCGGGCGGCAGGACGCACTACATCATCGAATCGGCTGGCGACCTGGGTGGCATGGACGACACGCCAGTCTATGTGGTGCCGGCCGGGCATTACTTCATGATGGGCGACAACCGCGACGGGTCGAACGACAGCCGCGCCCTCAGCACCTTCAACTTCCTCAACGATCCCGGCGCCTTCGCCGCCAAATGCGAGACCGGCACCATCGACGAGAGCAATTCCGATTGCTTCGAGAAGGTCGGCTTCGTGCCGAAGGAGAATTTGATCGGCCCGGCGAAGATCCTGTTCTGGTCCTATGACGGCAGCAACAAGTGGTATAATCCGATCACCTGGCTGACGGCGCTGCGCTTCGGGCGCCTGTTCAACACCATCGAATGATTGATCGATGAATGGCCAAGAGCGAGGAGCCTGATCTCGACGCGCTGATGCAGGTCCTGGGGCATAGCTTCAGTGACGCGGACCTGCTGCGTACGGCGTTGACCCATCCGAGCGCGCTTACCCGCCGCACCAGCAAGCAGGGCCCGCGCCAGAAGGGCGGCCAGGACAACCAACGCCTGGAATTCCTCGGCGACCGCGTGCTCGGGCTGGTGGTGGCGGAGATGCTCTACCGCACCTTCGGCAAGGAAGACGAAGGCGCCATGGCCAAGCGTCTGGCCGCGCTGGTGCGGCAGGAGGGGCTGGCCCATGTGGCGCGCTCGATCAACCTGGGGCAGCATCTGATCCTCTCCCGCGGCGAGGCCGATGGCGGCGGGCGCGACAACGCGGCGACGCTCGCCGATGCCTGCGAGGCGATCATCGGCGCCATCTATCTCGATGCCGGGCTCGACGCGGCGCGCCATTTCGTCGAGCGTCACTGGTCGGCGCTGGTGGCTGCCGACGCGCTGCCGCCGCAGGACGCCAAGACGGCGCTGCAGGAATGGGCGCAGGCGGCCGGCCTGCCGCTGCCCATCTATCAGGTGGTGGAATCCTCAGGGCCGCCGCACGACCCGACTTTCACCGTCGAGGTGCGGGTGAGCGGCAAGCGCATCGCCAAGGCCAGCGGCAAGTCGAAGCGCGCGGCGGAACAGGCCGCCGCCGCCAGCTTGATCGCGGAATTGCGCACTTGACCGATATCGAAACCCGCTGCGGCTACGTAGCGCTGATCGGCGCCCCGAATGCCGGCAAGTCGACGCTGATCAACCGCCTGGTGGGCGCCAAGGTCTCCATCGTCTCGCCCAAGGTGCAGACCACGCGCCGCCGCGTGCTGGGTGTAGCCATGCAGGGCGCGGCGCAGATCGTCTTCGTCGACACGCCGGGCATCTTCGCGCCGAAGCGCCGGCTGGACCGCGCCATGGTCGCCGCCGCCTGGGGCGGCACGGAAGAGGCCGATCGCATCGTGCTGCTGGTCGACGCCACCAAGAAGAAGATCGACCAGGACACCTTCGCCATCATCGAGGGCCTGAAGAAGACCGGCCGCAAGGCGCTCTGCGCGATCAACAAGATCGACGCGGTGCAGCGCGAGAAGCTGCTGGCCCTGGCGGCCGAGCTGAGCGCCCTGTTCGACTTCGAGCGCGTCTTCATGATCTCGGCCGAGAGCGGCGACGGCGTCGACGATCTGATGGCCGAGGTGGCCGGCAGCCTGCCCAAAGGCCCGCATCTCTTCCCCGAGGACCAGCTGACCGATTTGCCCATGCGCATGCTGGCCGCCGAGGTGACGCGCGAGCATCTGTTCCGCCAGCTGCATGAGGAAGTGCCCTACGCGCTGACGGTAGAGACGGATGCGTGGGAGGAGTTCAAGGACGGCAGCGCCAAGGTGACGCAGACCATCTACCTCGCCCGCGACAATCACAAGGCGATCGTCATCGGCAAGGGCGGCAGCCGCATCAAGCAGGTGCGCGAGGCGGCGCAGCACGAGCTGCAGGAGATGATGGGCCGCCAGGTGCACCTCTTCCTCTTCGTCAAGGTGCGCGAGAACTGGCAGGAAGACCCCGAGCGCTACCGCGAGATGGGGCTGGATTTCGAGAGTTAGTCGTTAGTCGAGGTCGGTCTTAGGCGCAAATCGTTTCAAGACTGCTCGAATGTTCTGTATGCCGATCGAGTTGCCATTCGTCGAATTCTCGAGTTCGGTCATCCGTCCATGCAGCTTCTCGTACATTTCTTCCGGCCCACGGCCTTTCAACCATCGATCCGAGCATTGGTGCAGTAGGCTTTCAAGATATGCCATGAGGAAGCTCGTTGGCAGGCTTGATGTCCGTTCTAGCAGGGTGGAGCATTCTGGATATGTCCACCCATCGCTATATCCCAGCGGGATTGCGAACCGCTCGTGGATTTGAGCTGCCTGCACCGACTGCTCAAATAAGGGGCTCCGCAAACTGAGAACTGTTTCGACTGCTTTAGCGCGCCCCTGGTTGCTGGCAATCATTCTCAAAATTACCCATCTTTGAATTGGCCGCAGCCCAGAATCATTTGAATATGTTTGCTTTATTGATTCCAGTCGATCCTCGGGCATCTTCCAGACGAATACCACGGCTCGCATAAGTGACTGTGTCAGAATAGTCTCTTCTTCCTCTGACATCGGTTGGGTCACAAGCTCGATTACGATCTCTTCTGCGAATGATCTATCTTGAAGAGGCAAAAGTGAGGCAAGGAGAGCGCTCAGCAGACGAGGATCGTCGCGTTTCGCAAGAACCCGTATGACGTCAATAACAAAACCCGTTTCGACTGGGGGCAGTTCATTGAGGGCCGAAAGGGCAGTGTTGATCTCATCGTAATTTGGTGTGTTCTTGTGCGCCGCTGCCGCTTCCAGCGCATCAAGAATGAAGACCTTCTTTTTGGTGGCCTCAAGCAACTTGGCTAGCCGGTCATTCTTGGCCGTAGATCTCGACAGTCTCTGCAGTCGGTCTAGAATGACACGTGGATCGCCAGTTCCCGAGAACTCGTTGGAACTCAGAGCTGTTCCGAGCGCGGCGTTGTAGAATTCGATCCGCGAGAATCCAGGGCTGATGCTGTATTTGAGATCGACGCCTAACAGCATTGCCGGTAGTAGCATCAGTTGTGGAAAGCGAGGTCTGATCGCCCCGGTTATCCAACGGCCTAGCAGATGATCGCCAGTGGCGTCATGCTGTATCAATTCGTAGACATCCCCCGAGAACGAGGATGGCAGGCTTTCGTCGGCATTCCGGCTAGAGACACTGCGTGAATCGATCCTTAGTGCGGTCTGTGATGGTGACGTCTTCTCCGCAGAGGCGCATAGGTCAGCGTAACCGGCCTCGGCGAAGTCTAAGGCTGAATCGGTGAGAGCATCGGTCGACTGGCATCGGTCACCGGTAACCAGTCTGTAGTGGATGCCACTTTGGACGACTTCGTATCGATTGCTGGCGAGAAGCTGCAAGCAGAGGGAATCGCATTCGCCTTCCCGATCATTCATCACCACGACTTGGGAAGACGTAGTTGCTGGCCGGAAAGGTCTAACGACAAGTTCCTGGACAGTTCGCGCATCGTTGTGCACCAAGACTGCTGCGATCAGGGGAGCGACTGTCAGCACGAGCGGCAAGCCCAAAGCCAGTCCCCCTCGTCGATGCTCGAAGGCCTTGGTCGCCGCATAGGTGCCGGCGATCAGGAGGACGATGCCCAGGATTGGCCCGACGATCACGAGCGCAAACGCTATGGTGATCGCGGTGCTCAGGGACGCATTGGACTCCATGTCTCCCAACAGCAGCAGGAGCACGCAGGAGATCACGGCGGAAATTGTGAGATCGGCAGCGAAGCGTTTCATTGCTATGTCTATTCCCCTGGGGGACGACAAGCGAAACGGATTTGTAGTTAAAATGGCCCTAACGAACCATCATAGGTGGTAGCCGGAGCATGGACTGGCAAGACGACGGGTTCGTGCTGGCGGCACGGCGGCATGGGGAGAGCGATGCGATCCTCACTTTGCTGACGCGCGAACACGGCCGGCATCTCGGCATCGTCAAGGGCGGGTCGGGGAAGCGGCAGCGGGCGGTGGTGGAGATCGGCAACCGGGTCACCGCCGACTGGCATGCGCGGCTCGCGGAACATCTCGGGCGTTTCGCGGTGGAGCTGGCGGCGCCGCATGCGGCGCTCTGCCTCGATGACGCCGCGCGGCTGGCGGCGCTCAGCGCCGCCTGTGCCACGCTCGACGCGGCCTTGCCGGAGCGCGAGCCGCATCCGGACATCTTCGACGACTTTGCCACGCTGGCGGCGGCGCTGTCCGAGAGGCGGCCGGGCTGGCCGGCGGAGTACGTGCACTGGGAGGCGCGGCTGCTGACCGCGCTCGGCTTCGGCCTCGATCTGCGCCACTGCGCGGTGACGGGGGAGACCGAGGGGTTGGCCTATGTCTCGCCCAAGACCGGCCGCGCGGTGACGGCGGAGGCGGGGCGCCTGCACAAGGAAAGGCTGCTGCCGCTGCCCGCATTCCTACGCGACGGCGATGTCGCGGTGAGCCGCGACGATCTGATCGCCGGGCTGCGCTTGACGGGATACTTCCTGGAGCGGCATGTCTTCTCGCACGCGATCAAGCATGGCGCGGCGGATGCGCGGGCGCGGCTGGTCGAGCGGCTGGCGGCCCAGAAATAAGCGACGGGAAATAGGGGGCGGAACTTGGGCAAGAGCGTGGTGGTGATCGGCGCCGGCATCGTCGGCTGCTCGGCGGCCTTGTGGCTGCAGCGCGACGGGCACCGGGTGACGATCCTCGACAAGACCGGGCCGGGCGAGGGCGCCTCCAAGGGCAATGCGGCGGTCATCGCCACCGAATCCTGCCTGCCGGTGGCCTATCCCGGCATCCTGTGGGACGTGCCGAAATACCTGATGGACCCCTTGAGCCCGCTCGCCATCCGCTGGTCGTACCTGCCGAAGCTGGCGCCGTGGCTGATGCGCTTCGTCGGGTCCAGCGGCAAGGCGACCTACGAGCAGACCTCCATCGCCCTGCGCAGCATCCTCACCGAGGCGCTGGCGGCGCACAAGGAGCTCGCCGCCGCGGCAGGCTGCCGCGACATCATCCAGGAGACCGGCTGGCTCGGCCTCTACGAAAGCGACGCGAAGTTCCAGAGCGTGCAATCGGATTTCGAGATCCAGCGCCGCCGCGGCATCAGAATCGAGATCCTGAAGGGCGAGGAAATCCGCCAGTTCGAACCGAGCCTGCAGCCGATCTACAAGCACGCCGCCTATTTTCCCGAGAACGCCTATGTGCTCGACAATTTCCGCCTGGTGCGGAGCCTCGCCGAGGACGTGGCGCGCAACGGCGGCCAGGTGGCGATCGACGAGGTGGTGGATTTCGAGATCGGCGCAACGGGGCCGAAAGCCGTCATCGGCCGCAACGGGCGCTACCGTTGCGACGCCGTGGTGGTGACCGCCGGCGCCTGGTCGCGCCAGCTGTCCGCCAAGCTCGGCGAGAATGTGCCGCTGGAGACCGAGCGCGGCTATCACGTCACCCTGCCCAACGCGCAGAAGCGGCCGCGCATGCCGCTCTATTCCGGCGACCATTCCTTCGCCATCACCCCGCTCGACATCGGCCTGCGCTTCGCCGGCACCGTCGAACTGGGCGGGCTCGATCTGCCGCCCAACCCGGCACGCAACCAGATCCTGATCGAGCACGGCCGGCGTATGTTCGGCGAATTGGACGAGACCGGCCGCAGCGACTGGATGGGCTTCCGCCCCTCGATGCCGGATTCGAAGCCGGTGATCGACCGCGGCCGGCGCTTCAAGAACGCGTTCTTCGCCTTCGGCCACGGCCATGTCGGGCTCACGCTCGGCCCGATCACCGGCAAGCTGATCGCCGAGCTGGTCAGCGACAAGACGCCGAGCGTCGACCTGAAGCCGTTCGCGGTGGATCGGTTCTAGGGGCGCACACTATTCCGCAAACTCGCGGCCGATCAAAGCTAAGTCGCCAACAATTTGGTCAAATCTGTCTACAGATTGTGAGACGGCACTCCGTAAATAGTAAGCAGCAGGATTGCGCTGCGGCGGGCGCAGGCCGCTTTGACTTAGTATCGTCTTCTGGAACTTGGTAATTGCTGAAGCCGATCTATGTGCGATCACATTCCGGATTATCTGCGCTCGATCTATGACCTGCTTCTTACTTCCATCAAGCCTGGAAAATGGGTGACCAGGGGAAAAGAAAATGTCGGACAGCTTTAGTAGCGCATCGCCCGGGAGAAACTTCGGGAACTGATTGACGCCTCTAATCACCTCGCGAGCCACGATCTCGCTACGAACAGAGATGCGGGATTTCACTGCCTTATTCTTAAAGTAAGGTTTCCCAACCAATAGAGCCTGAAACTGGCGTTCAATAAACACTTCGAAGGATACGTAAGCAGACAAGAAGGCGATTTCATAAATGAAGTCGACGTCCGATTCTGTCACGCGCCCCTCAGAAAGCAGCTTTCTCTGCTTCCTGACTAGTCGCGAGCAGCGAGCGAGTTCGGACCTCAAATCCTCGAATGGCCTTGCCATACCAGGAATCTCTAATTGCCCCGTATTGATTGGGTGAGGAACTTAATTAACGCATCCCGACTTACTTTATGCGTGGTTCGTCTCTCGGTTGCCAGAACCACATTGGGCGGTGCGCTTTTTTCCTCAATGCGTCTGCTAGCTTCGAGTATTTTGTCCCGAAATTTCGCCGTCGAACTCTTTGTCGTGACCAGCGAACCGTGCCGCTGAAGGTCAGCGATCGATCCAAAAAGGGCATAGAACAAAGGTGGTCGAGAGAACACAGTCGTCTCGAGGTCCTTGCCCATCAATTCATCTATTCGGTCCAGCGTCGTTCGAAAGCCGTTTAGTATCCCATCCCGGCCTTTAAACTCATCGTCATATTTCTTGTAGGTGTCGTCGATGGCTTTGGGGCTCTTCGCTTGCGAGCCGCTGATCAGGTACATGAAGAGTTCGCTGGTGAGTTCCACCTCATTCATGCGAGCCAGTTGCTCGTTAGTAAAGAGCTTCCATCTGCGCCACCGGTCCAATTGCTCGTATGCAGCGGCGTAGACTGTCGTCTTGAAATCGCCGAAGAAGGCGGCGTTGCGAAGTTCTTGGCTATTCAACTTAGTTCCAGTGGCATTCAGCCGAGCAAATATGTCCAACACGTCAGCATCGGTCGTGTCAGAGGGGAGAATGTTGACTGAAAACTTGAAGCCAAGAATCCGCTTCTTTTGCTCCTCATCGAGCGCAGAGAACCGCTTTTTCGCGATCTGCTTGTTGTGGATTTTGAGAACCTCCACCGGATTCTGCTCGTCGCTCCCTACATAGGCGAGAATCGTGCTTAGGCGCTGTTGGCCATCGACAACTTCGTACACAGTGCGAAGTGGGGAGAGTTCTGTGCGCTCTCTGAGGAATACGACAGGAACCGGCAGGCCTCTGTAGATGGTGTCGATAAACAGTGATTTTGCTTTCGCCTTCCATACCTGCCGTCGCTGGAATGGGGGAGTCATGTCGAGCTCCTTTGAGTTCGACCAGCTCAAGAAATTGGCGACGGTAAAGGCGGTCCGCTGAATCTCGGAAGATCTCATCTTGCCCCCATTCTGGCTGGTGATGTCGCCGACTTGACTGCCTGTCACCCCTACACGTTTCCCTAGCATATCGGCGACCAAAACGCATCCTCTGTTGTTGGCTGGCTGGCCCTCGGCTTGACGCGCGGACCCCGACTCCTACATTGAACCCGAACACCCCGACTCGGAACACCGAATGGCCAAGAAACCGACCACCGCGAAGCTGCCGGAAGGCGAGATCCGCATCGCCAATCTGGCGGATGCGCTGGGCGAGCGCTATCTGTCCTACGCGCTCTCCACCATCATGGCGCGCTCGCTTCCCGATGTCCGCGATGGGCTGAAGCCTGTCCATCGGCGCCTTCTTTACGCCATGCGGCAATTGCGCCTGGAGCCGGGTTCGGGGTTCAAGAAATCGGCGCGCGTGGTCGGCGACACCATGGGCCAGTTCCACCCGCATGGCGACCAGTCGATCTACGACGCCATGGTGCGCATGGCGCAGGATTTCGCCCAGCGTTATCCGCTGGTCGACGGCCAGGGCAATTTCGGCAACATCGACGGCGATAACGCCGCGGCGATGCGCTACACCGAAGCGCGCCTGACCGAGGCGGCCGGGCTGATGCTGGCCGAGATCGACAACGACACCGTCGATTTCCGCCAGACCTATGACGGCGAGAACGCCGAGCCGATCGTGCTGCCCGCCGCCTTTCCCAATTTGCTGGCGAACGGCGCCCAGGGCATCGCCGTCGGCATGGCGACCAGCATCCCGCCGCACAACGTGGCGGAAATCTGCGACGCGCTGCAGCACCTGATCAAGACGCCGAATGCGCGGGTCGAGACGCTAATCAATTTGATGCCCGGCCCGGATTTCCCGACCGGCGGCGTCCTCAGCGAGACGCGCGAGACCATCGTCGAGGCCTACCGGACCGGCCGCGGGTCGCTGCGCGTCCGCGCCCGCTACGAGGTCGAGAAGCTGAAGGGCGGCGGCTGGCAGATCGTCATCACCGAGATCCCCTACCAGGTCGCCAAGTCGAAGCTGATCGAGAAGATCGCCGAGCTGCTGCAGGAGAAGAAGCTGCCCTTCCTGGACGACATCCAGGATGAATCGGCCGCCGACGTGCGCGTGGTTCTGACGCCGAAGAGCCGCAATGTCGAGCCGGAGCATCTGATGGAGCAGATGTTCCGCCTGACCGATCTGGAGATCCGCTTCGGCCTCAACATGAACGTGCTCGGCGCCGACCAGATCCCGCGGGTCATGTCGCTCCCCGAGGTCCTGCGCGCCTATCTGGATCACCGCCGCGAGGTGCTGCAGCGCCGCAGCAAGCATCGCCTGGCCGAGATCGAGCGGCGCCTCGAGATCCTCGAAGGCTACCTGATCGTCTATCTCAACATCGACGCCGTCATCCGCATCATCCGCACCGAGGATGATCCGAAGGCGGTGATGATGAGGAAGTGGAAGCTCACCGACCTGCAGGCCGACGCGATCCTCAACATGCGCCTGCGCGCCCTGCGCAAGCTGGAAGAGATCGAGATCAAGACCGAGCACAAGAACCTCACCAACGAGAAGCGCGACCTGAATGCGCTGCTCAAGGACGAAGGCCGGCAGTGGGAGAAGATCTCCGGCGAGATCGGCGATCTTAAGAAGAGCTACGGCCCGAAGACGGAGCTGGGCCGCCGCCGCACCGAGCTGGGCGAGGCGCCGTCCGCCGAGATCATTCCGCTGGAGGCGCTGATCGAGCGCGAGCCGGTGACGGTCATCTGCTCGCAGAAGGGCTGGATCCGCGCCATGAAGGGCCATGTCGAGGACACCACCGAGATCAAGTTCAAGGAAGGCGACCGCGGCAAGTTCGAGATCAAGTGCGAGACCACTGACAAGCTGCTGGTCTTCGGCACCAACGGCAAGTTCTACACTCTCGGCATCGACAAGCTGCCGGGCGGGCGCGGCCATGGCGAGCCGATCCGCCTGATGATCGATCTCGGCAACGACCAGGACATCGTGCAGCTGATGATCCACAAGCCGGGGCAGAAACTGCTGGTCGCCTCGGCCGACGGCCGCGGCTTCGTGGTCAATTCCGACGAGGTGATCGCCCAGACCCGCAACGGCAAGCAGGTCTTAAGCCTGCCCGATGGCGTCGAGGCGCAGGTCTGCACACCGGCCGAGGGCGATATGGTCGCCTGCATCGGCGAGAACCGGAAGATGCTGCTGTTCAAGCTCGAGGACGTGCCCGAGATGGCGCGCGGCCGCGGCGTGATGCTGCAGAAATACAAGGATGGCGGCTTGAGCGACGCCAAGGTCTACAAGAAGAGCGAGGGCCTGAGCTGGCGCCTCGGCGACAAGACGCGCACCGAGGCCAACCTGCGCGACTGGATCGGCGAACGCGCCCAGGCCGGCCGCCTGCCGCCGCAGGGCTTCCCAAGAGGGAACAAGTTCACCTGAGGCCCGCACTCACCAGATCTGCGGCGGGGATTTCGGCGTCGGATCGTCGCTGAGGCCGAACAGGGCGCGGGTGCGCGCTTCCAGGCTGGCGACCATGGTCTCGACCAGGTCGAGCGCGGCCAATAGCTCGGTGCGCATATAGTAGGTGAGGTATTCGGCCGCGCGGTCCTGCTTCCCGGCAGCGAGCAGGGTCTCGGCGATGTCGACGGCGCCCGGCTGCGCGGCGATCCGGCGGCGCTCCACCGCTTCCCAGAGCACCGCGATCTCCGGCAGGAACAGCTCGCTGTGGCGCTGGACGAGATAGAGCAGGCGCTTGCCCGCTTGCACGGCGGAGCGGGTGGCTTCCACGCCCTGGGGCACGCGGGAGACGTCGTCGCGGTCCTTCTCGGCATGGCGCAAATCGACGAAGCGGGCGGATTCGCCGGCGGTGAGGTAGCGGTGCTGGCGGTATTCCGGCAGCACCTCCGTTGCGCCCAGGAAAACGGGCGTGAAAGGTGCCGCCAGCGCCGCCGTTGGCGTATGCCAGAGGTGCCGCAGCGCTGCGTGCGGCGGATGGATCAGCGGCACCACCTGTCCGTAGCCGGCGGTGTCACCGGTCAGCTTCTCCGTGCGCACGGCCCAGAAGATGTCGGGCAGCGCGATCTTCTCCGGCCGCGCGGCGCGGGCGCGCATTTCCGCCTCGATCCATTGCACGCCGGCCCAGCGGCCTTTGCCGTCGCCATAGATCTGGTTGAGGTCGAACGCCTGACCGTCCTTGTGCCAGCCTTGCGCTTTGGCGAAGGAAACAAGGTTTGGCGCATACAGGAAGTCCGGATGCCGCGGCTGATCGACCGGGATCACGCCGATATAGCCGGGGCGCGAGGCGCGGATGCTGTCGGGGCCGAGCCGCTCCGCCGCCCACAATTTCTGCCCGCCCGCGCACTCCGCCACGACCCAGGCCTCGTCCGGATCGGCAATGAGGTGCGAGTTGCCGCCATAATCGGAATAACCGTGCCGTGCGATCAATTCGCCGATCAGTTCGACCCCTTCGCGCGCGGTGCGGGCGCGTTCGAGCACGATGCGCGCGAGGTCGCTGTAATTGGGGCCGGTCTGATCCTTCGGTGTCATCGCGACAAGCTCGTCGCGCGAGGTCGACCAGATGTCCCGCACCGCGACGCCGTGCTCGTTGACTCCGCCATTGGTGAGCGGCGCCGGAACGCCCAGGTAATAGCTGTAGCTGACGCGGATATGGCGCGCCGTCTCCGCAACCTGTGGAATCTCGCTCAAGCGGCCGGGCATGTCGGCCGCCGGGGTCACGCCGACGGTGATGGCCGAGCCCGTCGCATGCTGCGCGCGCGGCACGATCTCCAGCCAATGGCTCGACGGCTCGTCGCCATATCCGGCGAGATAGGCGATGCCGTCGGCGGTATGGTTCCGCCCGATATAGAGGCCGTAGCTCATGGTTTGGGCTCCTACCGCGCCCCGCCGCCATTGACGACGATGCACTGGCCGGTGACGTAGCCGGCGCCGGCGAGCAGGTAGAAGATCACTTCGGCGTAATCCTCGGGCTTGCCGGCACGTTTCAGCGGCAGCCTGGCTACCGTGGCCGCCAGGTCGGCCGGATCGAACTTGCAGTCCCAGCCGGAGCCGTCGACGACGTTGGGCGCGATGGCGTTGACGCGCACCTCGGGCCCCAGAGCATAGGACCATTCGGTGGTGAGCAGGATCAGCGCCGCCTTGGTCGCCGCATAGACCGAGGAGGAGCCGCCATAACCGAGCCCCGCCGTGGAGGCGACATTGACCACGGCGCCGCGCGCCTTCTTCAGATGCGGCGCGGCCGCCTTCAGGCAGCGATAGGGACCCACCTGGTTGATCGAAACCAGCTTGGCCCAGAAGGCCTCGTCCATCCGCGCGAAATCGTCGACCGGGATCGGCTTTGCCGTGCCCGGCGTGCCGGCATTGTTGACCAGGAAATCGAGCCGGCCGAATTGCGCGGCCGCCGCCTCGATCATCGCGGTGACGTCGTCCGGCTTCGACACGTCGCCGGGAAAGCCGGCGACATTACGCCCGGCGTGCTTCAGCCGGTTGACCTCCTGCGCCAGGCGCGGATTGCCGGCGAGGTCGTTGATCGCCACGCTGCAGCCATTCGCTGCCAGCCGCTCGACCGTGGCCAAGCCGATGCCCGAGGCGCCGCCGGTGACGAAGGCGACCCTGCCGGAAAGATTCGCGCTGATCATGAAGCCCCCTGACGGCGGATTACTCTTCTTCCTCCGCATCATCGCGGAATTCGCCGGTCAGCTTCAAGCCTTCGATGCCCGTGGCCCCATCCTTCTTGATCACCCGCCGGGCCACCTTGCCGGTCTCTTCCTGCAAGGAGCTTGCCAGCGTCTCCGAATGGGTGACGATCCAGATCCGCGTGCGCTGCGCCGCCTGGGCGATCAGGCGCGCGAGCGGCGGCAGCAGCGACGGATGCAGGCTCGCTTCCGGCTCGTTCAGCGCGATGAGCGAGGGCAGGCGATAGCCCATCAGCGCGCCCAGCAGGCATAGATACTTCAACGTGCCGTCGGACAGCTCATGCGCGCCGAACGCGCGCGACGTCTCGGGGAAACGCATCTCGAACTTGCACCAGCTGCCTTCGTCCCAGGCATTGAGTGTGGCGCCGGGAAAGGCGTCGTCGATCGCGGCGGCGAGGTCGACCGTGTCCTCACGAATGACAAACAGAGTCGCCAGCACAGCGGCGAGATCGCTGCCGTCGGCGCTCAAGGTCGGCGTGGTGATGGCATGGCAAGGCTTGCGGATCGGCGAGGCCTCGTCGGTGCGGAAGTCGTGATAGAGCCGCCAGTCGAGCACTTCGCGACGCAGGGCTTCGAGCTCGGGATACCGCCCACCGTCGCGGAAGCTGCCGAGCGCGGTTTCGGAAGACAACACGGAATCCTTATGGACGACGCGCTTCCCATCTTCGTCACGCAGGGCGACCATTGGTCCCTTGCGTTCCATCATCGCAACCTCGCGGCCACGTAGACGCGAACTCAACCGCTCCTCCTTGACCAAGGGCTCGGATACAAAGGCAGCTTCGGTTGGTTGCCGCACCCCGATCTCAATCTCGTAGGAATTCGGCAGGCCGACCTCGACGCCATAAGCCAGTTCGTCGAAATGCGCCTTGAGGATGAGGCGCGTCGGCTCGTGCCTGCGCCGTGAGCCGGCCCATAAGACGGAATCAAGCCCGCCCTCATCGGCGATCGCGCGGGTGATCGTGCCCGACGCCGCAGCGCGCAGCAGGCCGAGCGCCTTGTAGAGGTTCGTCTTGCCGACCCCATTGGCGCCGATGAAGATCGAGCAGGCCTCGACCGGCAGATAGAGATTGCGGATCGAGCGGTAGCCCTTGATCGAGACGGCGCTGAGCGGCATGGGCGATTCTTTTCCAGGTTTATTGTCCTCGGAAGATTGACAGAACCGCCGGTCCTTCGCTACCAATCAGGCGCTCCGCCAGACGGAGCGTTCTTGCGCGAGTGTCTATGTCTCCCATTGCCGCCCCGCTGCGGACCTAGGGAACCGGCTGACGATTTCCGGGCCATTCCGGCCTTCGTATCTCGGTTCCTGAACGCCGCCTGATCGAATCCTGCCGCGCGCCGGCGGGACGCGTCTTTGCGCGCCCGCATCCGCGCCGGCAATTCCCAGGTTCCGGCATCGGGAGCTTTTCCGTTGAACGTTTCGAAATACGAACAGCGCGTGCTGCACGCGCTGGCGCAAGGCGGCCGCATCACCTTCGAGAAGGACGACCGCGGCAAGATCGTCGAAGTCCTCTGCTTCAACCGCGAGGGCTGGGTGCTGAGCGACTGCACGCTCGGCATCTTCCAGAAGCTGCGGCGGCGCGGGCTCATCGCCTCGCGCGAGTCCGGCCCTTACCAGATCACGCGTCTGGGTCTGGGCGCGGTCAGGGCGCAGCTCGACAATCGCTAGATCGACAAGAGGGAGCGCCCGCTGCCAGAATGGCGGCGGGCGTTTTCTACCAGGGCAGGGGCATGACGATCGGGATCGAGCATATCGCGCCGCTGCTGCCGGCGGATTGGCCGGGGCGGCAGCTGGAGGTGATGCCGGGCGATCTCGGCTACTACGTTACCGCCGGCTTCGGTGCGGGTGCGAGCCCGCTGGTCCGCCCGTGGGATAAACTGACCGCCATCGGGCGGCAACAGGGCTATGTCGATCTCGATGTGGAGGAGTTCGAGCCCATCCTGGGTGCCCCCGCGTCGGATCCGGCCGGCGGCTGCATCTATTTCGACGACGACATCGAACCGCAGGATCTCGCGACGGTACTGCGGGTCATGGGCGTGCAGGGGGCGTTGCGGGACTATGTGCTGTTCGGCGCGGAATCGGAGGACACCTCCGAGGATCGCTATCTCGACCAGCTCCGCATCGTCTCGCGCGGCGCGCTTACCCATCTCTTCAACGTACCGACCGAGTTCGTCGGCGACCTGCCCAAGCCGGCGGCGCCGGTGGAAACGCTGATCGAGACGTTCGTGTCGGCGCAACGCGCAAAATGGAACGATCCGCGCTATGCTTTCGGCAGCAAGCTTGCCGGCAAGCTGGGCGGGGACGGCGACCGGGCCGGGGTATCGTGGGCCAAGGAATCGCTCGCCTTCGGCTTTCTGCTGGAGAACCAGTATTGGCAAGTGATGCGGATCTGGAGCCGGCCATGGCTGATGACCAGGTGAGCGTGTTCGACATTCGCGGCCGCGCCTATATCGTCACCGGTGCCGGGCGTGGCATCGGCGCCGAACTTGCCAACGGTCTGGCCGAGGCCGGTGCGGCGATTGCCGTGGCCGGGCGCACCGGCGCCGATTGCGAGAAGGTCGCCGCTTCCATCGCGGCCAAGGGCGGGCGGGCGATCGCTGTCGGCTTCGATGCGCGCGACGAGGCGCAATGCGCCGAGCTGGTGACGCGTGCTGCGGCCACGTTCGGTCAGCTCGACGGCGCGGTGATCAATCACGGCATCGGCCTGCACCGTGATGCGCTGGACACCACGCGCGAGGAATTCGCCGCGATGCTCGACGGCAACCTGACCAGCTATTTCCTGATGTGCCGTGAGCTCGGCCGCCATTGGATCGCGGCAAAGCAGCCCGGCGCCATCGTGCTGATGTCGTCCAACGCCAGCATCCTCTCCTATGGCGAGCTGGCGGCTTATGGCGTCTCCAAGGCCGGCGTCGACCAGCTGGCCCGGCAGCTGGGCGCCGAATGGGCCCGGCACGGCATCCGGGTCAACGCAATCGGCCCCGGTTATATGGCCGCCTCGATGAAGGGCATCGAGAGCATCTATGACGCGCCCGAGGTGAAGGCGAAGATCCTGCCGAAGATCCCGGCGGGCCGTTATGGCGCGCTGCGCGAGCTGCTGGGCGCGACCCAGTTCTTCCTCAGCGACGCCTCCAGCTATGCCACCGGCCAATATCTGGCCGTGGATGGGGGCTATTCGCTTATCTGAGCGCGACCTTCGTCGAAGTTGATATGGGCAGCGATCCCGCCCAATATTCAAGGGTCGATATTACCGCGATTGCCGCGCAAATTGTTGCTGCGCTGCAGCGAGAATGGCAGCGCCGCACAGGTGGCGGTGCACAGAAACCGACCAACGGTTCATTCAACAGCGGAGGAAGACATGTTCAAAAGACTGCTGGCGTCGCTTGCCGGTGCGGCCTTCATCGGGGCCGTCGGGGCGGGGCTACCGGCGCAGGCGCAGGACTATCCCACCGGACCCATCACCGTCGTCGTGCCCTTCTCAGCGGGCGGGCCGACCGACACCGTCACGCGACTGGTCGCCGAATCCATGTCGAAATCCCTCGGCCAGCAGGTGATCGTCGAGAATGTCGGCGGCGCCGGCGGCACCCTCGGCGCCGCGCGCGTGGCCAAGGCGGAACCGGATGGCTACACGTTGCTGCTGCACCATATCGGCATGGCAACCAGCGCCACGCTCTATCGCAAGCTGCCCTATGATCCGAAGGCGGCCTTTGCGCCGATCGGCCTAGTGACCGAGGTGCCGATGGTGCTGGTGGCGCGCAAGGACTTCCCGCCGAACAACCTGCAGGAGCTCATCACCTATGTGAAAGAGCACAAGGACGAGGTGACCTATGCCAATGCCGGCATCGGCGCGGCCTCGCATCTTTGCGGCATGCTGTTCATGCAGGCGATCGAGACGCCGCTCACCACGGTTCCCTACAAGGGCACCGGGCCGGCGATGACCGACCTGCTCGGCGGCCAGGTCGATTTCCTCTGCGACCAGACCACCAACACGACGAACCAGATCAAAGCCGGCGAGGTGAAGGCCTATGGCGTCTTCGCCGACCAGCGTCTCGCCAACCTGCCCGATCTGCCGACGGTGAAGGAGGGCGGCCTGGAGGGCCAGAGCTTCGCCATCTGGCACGGCCTCTATGCGCCGGCCGGCACGCCGGAGCCGATCGTCAACAAGCTCTCCGAGGCGCTGAAGGCGGCGCTCGCCGACCAGACGGTGATCGACCGCTTCGCCGAGCTCGGCACCGCGCCGGTGCCGGCGGACCAGGCGACGCCCGCGGCGCTGCAGCAGAAGGTGACCAGCGAGATCGACCGCTGGAAGCCGGTGATCGAGGCGGCCGGCGAGTACGCCGATTGACGGAGCCGGACCAGGCGGCGTTGCGCCGCCTGGTCCGCGAGCCGCGCCGTCATGACCGCCAACCGCAAGGACCTGACCGCCGGGTTGCTGTTCATCGCGATCGCGGCGCTGTTCGCGCTGGGTGCGCTGGGCCAGGATCTCGGCACCCCGCGCAAGCTCGGGCCGGGCGCGTTTCCGCTGCTGCTCTCCGGCATCCTCGCGCTGCTCGGGGCGGCCGTCGCGCTCAAAGCGTTCCGCACGCCTGCCGGTGGGCCCGTCACGATCCCGTGGCGCGGCATTCTTCTGATCCTGGTGGGACCCATCATCTTCGGACTCACCATTCGCGGGCTCGGCCTGCTTGCCACCGTCGCGCTGATCGTCGCCGTCTCCACCTACGCCAGCCGGCGCATGTCGCTCTGGCTGTCGCTCGCCATCACCATCGGGCTTACGGCCTTCTGCATGCTGGTCTTCCATCTCGGCCTCGGCCTGCCGATCCGCCTGATCGGGCCTTGGCTCTCGGGTGCGGGCCTCGCGGCATTTGGGTCGGGCGGCTGAGATGGACCTGCTGCTCAATCTCGGCCTCGGTTTCGAGACGGCGCTGACGCCGATCAATATCCTCTATTGCTTCATCGGCGTGCTGCTCGGCACGCTGATCGGGGTGCTGCCGGGAATCGGCCCGACCGCGACCATCGCCATGCTGCTGCCGATCACCCTGTCGCTGTCGCCGGTGACCGCGCTCATCATGCTGGCCGGCATCTATTACGGCGCGCAATACGGCGGCTCGACCACGGCGATACTGGTCAACATGCCGGGCGAATCCTCCTCGGCCGTCACCGCCATCGACGGCTACCAGATGGCGCGGCGCGGACAGGCGGGCCACGCGCTCGCGGCCGCTGCGCTGGGCTCGTTCTTCGCGGGGACCGGCGCCACGCTGGTCATCGCCGTGCTGGCGCCGCCGCTGACCGACGTCGCGCTGAAATTCGGGCCGGCGGAGTATTTCTCGCTGATGTTCCTCGGCCTCATCACCTCGGTGGCGCTGGCGCACGGCTCGATCGTCAAGGCGTTGGCCATGGTGGTGCTGGGGCTGCTCCTGGGGCTGGTCGGCACTGACATCTATACGGGCACGCCGCGCTTCACGCTCGGCTTCATCGAGCTCAGCGACGGCATCAACTTCGTCGCCGTCGCCGTCGGCATTTTCGGCATCGCCGAGATCCTGCGCAACCTGGAGAACGAGCACGAACGCGAGGTCGGCACCCAGCCCATCGGCAGGCTGATGCCCGGCAAGGCGGAGCTGAAGCAGATCGCCGGGCCGGTGCTGCGCGGCACCGCACTCGGCTCGCTGCTGGGCGTGCTGCCGGGGGGCGGCCATATCCTGGCCTCCTTCGCCTCCTACACAGTGGAGAAGCGGATCTCGAAGACGCCGGAGCGATTCGGCAAGGGCGCCATCGAAGGCGTCGCCGGGCCTGAATCGGCCAACAATGCCGGCGCCCAGACCTCCTTCATCCCGATGCTGACCCTCGGCATCCCCTCCAACCCGGTCATGGCCCTGATGATCGGCGCCATGATCATCCAGGGCATCGCGCCGGGCCCCAATGTGGCGGCGGACGAACCGGCGCTGTTCTGGGGCATCATCGTCTCGATGTGGGTCGGCAACCTGCTGCTGGTGATCCTCAACCTGCCGCTGATCGGGCTCTGGGTCCGGCTGCTGAAGGTGCCCTATTTCGTGCTGTTTCCGGCGATCCTGGCCTTCAGCGCCATCGGCATCTATTCGATCAACAGCAACGCCTTCGACCTCTTCGCTGTGTCGGTGTTCGGGATTCTGGGCTATGTCCTGGTCAAATGCGAGTGCGAGCCGGCGCCGCTGCTGCTGGGATTTGTCCTGGGACCGATGCTGGAGGAGCATCTGCGGCGGGCGATGATCATCTCACGCGGCGATCCCACCGTTTTCGTCACCCGGCCGCTCAGCCTCGCCCTGCTGATTCTGGCCGTGGGCGTCCTTGTCGTGGTGCTGCTGCCGGCTATCGCCCGCAAGCGGGAAAAGGTGTTCATCGAGGAGGACTGAGCGGCTTAACGATTGTTACTGCGGCCCGGTCAACGCCTAGTGGATTTCCTTGCCATGCGCCCCCATCGGTGGTGACATGCGTCCCGGCAAAACCGGGTCAAGGCGTTGAAATTCCGCCGTTTTCGATGCTCGGGGAATTGCTTGACGCCCCTGGGGCGAATCAATATATTCCGCGCGCCTTTAAGGGGGCTGGTGGTAGGCCAATCACGGCTTAGACGCTGTCTCCGCTTATAAGCACTGAATACATAGCCGCCTCGCGAGGCCCTGGAGCCCAAGGCGGCAAAGTGGCTCAAGACCGCATCGGAGCACACCGCAGGGTCCGGATTCGTTGGGACCCTGATCGGCGTTTCGGTGAGGTTTTTCCGCATACGGCTGTTTCAAGCGCCTGATGGGCACGGCCCGGACGCGCAATGGTGAGGATGGAATGCCAACGATCAACCAGTTGATCCGCAAGTCGCGCGCGCCGCTGAAGACGCGCAACAAGGTTCCGGCGCTGCAGGCGAGCCCGCAGAAGCGTGGCGTGTGCACGCGCGTCTATACGACGACGCCGAAGAAGCCGAACTCCGCTCTGCGCAAGGTCGCGCGCGTCCGTCTCACCAACGGTTTCGAAGTCACCTCCTACATCCCCGGCGAAGGCCACAACCTGCAGGAACACTCCGTCGTCATGATCCGTGGCGGCCGCGTGAAGGACTTGCCGGGCGTTCGCTACCACATCATCCGCGGCACGCTCGACACCCAGGGCGTCAAGGACCGCAAGCAGCGCCGCTCGAAGTATGGCGCGAAGCGGCCGAAGTAAGGAGAGATCGCGATGTCCCGTCGTCACGCTGCCGAGAAGCGCGAAGTCCTGCCGGACGCCAAATACGGCGACCTGGTGCTGACCAAGTTCATGAACTCCCTGATGTATGCCGGCAAGAAGTCGGCGGCCGAGACGATCGTCTATGGCGCGCTGGCCCAGGTCGAGAAGAAGGCCAAGGCCGATCCGGTGAAGGCGTTCCACGAGGCGCTGGACAACGTGAAGCCGCATCTCGAGGTGCGCTCCCGCCGCGTCGGCGGCGCCACCTACCAGGTGCCCGTCGAAGTCCGCCCGGACCGCGCCCAGGCGCTGGCCATCCGCTGGATCATCCAGACCGCGCGCGGCCGCTCGGAGCAGACCATGACCGACCGCCTGGCGGCCGAGCTGCTGGACGCCGCCAACAACCGCGGCGCCTCGGTGAAGAAGCGCGAAGACACCCACCGCATGGCGGAGGCCAACAAGGCCTTCTCGCATTATCGCTGGTAAGGCGATTTAGAGAAGGATCGGAACATCATGGCGCGCACACACCCGCTCGAGCGATACCGCAACATCGGCATCATGGCCCACATCGATGCCGGCAAGACCACCACGACCGAGCGCATCCTCTATTATACCGGCCGCTCGCATAAGATCGGCGAAGTCCACGAAGGCACCGCCACGATGGACTGGATGGAGCAGGAGCAGGAGCGCGGCATCACCATCACCTCGGCCGCGACGACCTGCCAGTGGCGCGACCATCGCATCAACATCATCGACACCCCGGGCCACGTCGACTTCACCATCGAAGTCGAGCGCAGCTTGCGCGTCCTCGACGGCGCGGTGACGGTGTTCGACTCTGTCGCCGGCGTCGAGCCGCAATCGGAGACGGTGTGGCGCCAGGCCGACAAATATGGCGTGCCGCGCATCTGCTTCGTCAACAAGATGGACCGCATCGGCGCGGACTTCTACCGCTGTGTGCAGATGATCAAGGATCGCCTCGGCGCGAAGCCGCTGGTGACCCAACTGCCGGTCGGCACCGAGAGCGATTTCGTCGGCCTGGTCGATGTCGTTGCCATGAAGGGCGTCATCTGGAAGGACGAGACCCTCGGCGCCGAGTTCACGGTGGGCGAGATCCCGGCCGAGTACAAGGAGAAGGCCGAGCAGTATCACCACGAGCTGGTCGAGATGTGCGTCGAGCTCGACGAAGCCGCGATGGAGGCCTATCTCGATGGCAAGCAGCCCGACGTCGCGACGCTGAAGAAGCTGATCCGCAAGGGCACCGTCACCGGCGCCTTCGTGCCGGTTCTGTGCGGCTCCGCCTTCAAGAACAAGGGCGTGCAGCCGATGCTGGACGCGGTCGTCGATTTCCTGCCCTCGCCGCTGGACGTGCCGGACGTGAAGGGCCTTGAGGTCGACGGCGACAAGGAAATGACACGCAAGGCCGACGACAACCAGCCGTTCTCGGGCCTCGCCTTCAAGATCATGACCGATCCGTTCGTCGGCTCGCTGACCTTCGTGCGCATCTATTCGGGCGTGCTGGCCAGCGGCACCCAGGTGATCAACTCGGTGAAGGGCGACAAGGAACGCATCGGCCGCATGCTGCAGATGCACGCCAACAGCCGCGAGGACATCAAGGAAGCCCGCGCCGGCGACATCGTGGCGCTGGCGGGCCTGAAGGGCACCACCACCGGCGACACGCTCTGCGATCCGAACGATCCGATCGTGCTGGAGCGCATGAAGTTCCCCGAGCCGGTCATCGAGGTCGCGGTCGAGCCGAAGTCGAAGGCCGACCAGGAGAAGATGGGCGTCGCGCTCAATCGCCTGGCGCAGGAGGACCCCTCCTTCCGCGTCAGCTCCGACCAGGAATCCGGCCAGACCATCATCAAGGGCATGGGCGAGCTCCATCTCGAGATCATCGTCGACCGCATGAAGCGCGAGTTCAAGGTCGAGGCCAATGTCGGCGCCCCGCAGGTCGCCTACCGCGAATCGATCACCAAGAAGATCGAGTGGGACTACACCCACAAGAAGCAGACCGGCGGTTCGGGCCAGTACGCGAAGGTCAAGATCCGCTTCGAGCCCGGCGAGCCGGGCAGCGGCTTCGTGTTCGAGAACGCGGTCATCGGCGGCGCGGTGCCGAAGGAATACGTGCCGGGCGTGGAAAAGGGTCTGACCAACGCGAAGGAAACGGGCGTCATCGCCGGCTTCCCGGTCATCGACCTGAAGTGCACGCTGATCGACGGCGACTATCACGACGTCGACTCGAACGTCATGACCTTCGACATCGCGGCGCGCGCCTGCTTCCGCGAGGCGCTGCCCAAGGCCGGCCCGCGCCTGCTGGAGCCGATGATGAAGGTCGAGGTCGTGACCCCGCAGGACTACATGGGCGACGTGATCGGCGATCTGAATAGCCGTCGCGGCCAGGTGCAGGGCATGGACAGCCGCGGCAACGCGCAGGTCATCAACGCCATGGTGCCGCTGGCCAACATGTTCGGCTACGTGAGCACGCTGCGCTCGATGACCCAGGGCCGCGCGCAATACACCATGCATTTCGATCACTACGAGCAAGTCCCCCAGGCGGTCGCGGATGAAGTCCGCGCCAAGATGGCCTAACGGGCAGAGTAAGGGAGCTGACGATGGCGAAGGCGAAGTTTGAGCGGAATAAGCCGCACTGCAATGTCGGGACGATTGGTCACGTTGATCACGGCAAGACGTCGTTGACGGCGGCGATCACGAAGATTCTGGCCGAGACGGGCGGTGCGACCTATACGGCGTATGACCAGATCGACAAGGCGCCGGAAGAGCGGGCGCGCGGCATCACCATTTCGACGGCGCATGTCGAATACGAGACGACGAACCGCCACTATGCGCATGTCGACTGCCCGGGCCATGCCGACTACGTGAAGAACATGATCACCGGTGCGGCGCAGATGGACGGGGCGATCCTGGTGGTTTCGGCGGCCGACGGCCCGATGCCGCAGACCCGCGAGCACATCCTGCTGGCGCGCCAGGTCGGCGTCCCGGCGCTGGTGGTGTTCATGAACAAGTGCGACATGGTCGACGATCCGGA